>ERZ857629.20-NODE-20-length-222110-cov-9.714544_pt1 | contig 222110 bp, 198 predicted proteins | sample MGYA00519700_ERZ857629 | MGnify/ENA primary metagenome ERZ857629 (study PRJEB31778, sample SAMEA3449351) | human gut metagenome | biome: human gut; feature: human-associated habitat; material: faeces | place: United Kingdom | collected 2010/2012 ... | reverse complement strand
TTATACTTAAAAACTATTCGATTATACTTAAAAACTATTCGATTATACTTAAAAACTATTCGATTATACTTAAAAACAATCCCGAAACTCGAAAAGTTTCGGGATTGTTGGTTTTACGACCTTTTACACACGGCAAAAGACAATTCTTATGCTTCGCTCTCGGTATTTTCTTTCTCAAATGCCGTGATAAGTTTCTGCTGAACATCCGTAGGTACGAGTTCGTAGCTCGAGAACTTCATGCTGAACGCACCACGTCCGCCGGTAATGCTGCTGAGAGTTGTTGAATAATTCGACATCTCTGCCAAAGGCACACGGGCAGTGAGTTTCTGATAACCTTTCTCCGCGTCCATACCCATTATGATGGCTCTGCGTCCCTGAAGGTCGCTCATGGTATCGCCCATGTAGTCTGCGGGAACGAGAACCTCAACGTCGTAAATAGGTTCAAGTATTTTCGGACCTGCTTCCTTGAATGCCGCACTAAACGCATTGCGTCCCGCAAGTGTGAAAGAGATTTCGTTTGAATCAACGGGGTGCATCTTTCCGTCGTAAACAATTACCCTCACGTCGCGAGCGTATGAGCCTGTGAGCGGTCCGCGTTCCATGCGCCCCATTACGCCTTTTAGAATTGCGGGCATGAAACGTGCATCGATAGCACCGCCTACAACAGAATTTACAAACTCGAGTTTTCCACCCCATTCCAATTCTACCACATCCGTGGAGCGTGGAGTTATGCGATATTCCTGACCTCCGAATTTATATGACGGTTTTACCGGCTCGCCTTCCACTAACGGTTCGATTATCAAGTGAACCTCTCCGAATTGTCCGGCACCTCCGCTCTGCTTTTTATGTCGATAGTCGGCGCGTGCAGCCTTGGTAATGGTTTCACGATAGGGTATTTTCGGCTCACCATACTCTATTTGTATCTTGTCATTGTTTTCGAGCCTCCATTTCAAGGTACGCAAATGAAATTCTCCCTGCCCGTGCACAAGAGTCTGGCGTAATTCCTTGCTTTGTTCCACCACCCACGTAGGATCTTCCTCGTGCATTCGCGTAAGAGCCGCCATCATCTTCTCGGTTTCGCTTTCGTTAGCCGCTTTTATGGAACGCGAATACTTATAATCGGGATATTTTATAAAGTTAAAGTGATAGTCGCAATCTTTTCCGTTTAGCGTATTGCCAAGACGCACGTCCTTAAGTTTTACCGTACATCCTATGTCGCCGGCAACCATTTCGCTCACTTTTTCACGCAATGAACCCGACGGCGAAAAGATTTGCGCAATCCTTTCCTTTGATCCTCTGTCAACATTATCAAGATCGTCGCCCTCATGAAGCGTTCCGCTCATCACCTTGAAGTATTGTACTTCGCCTATGTGCGGTTCCATGCCGGTCTTAAAGAAATAAATTGACGTGGGAGCCTTTGAATCGGGAACGATTTCCTTTCCTGCGGTATTTACAACGGGTGGCATTTCATCTACGAAAGGCACAACGTTTCCAAGAAACTCCATCATGCGGCGCACGCCCATATCTTTGCTCGCGCAAACACAGAACACGGGATAAATGCTTTGCGCAATAAGTCCTTTGCGAATGCCTTCGCGCATTTCATCTTCGGTTAAACTTTCCGTATCAAAGAACTTTTCCATCAAAGTTTCGTCGTTTTCGGCTGCATTCTCCACAAGTTTTGCGTGCCACTCCTTAGCTTTTTCCATTTGATCGGCTGGAATATCCTCGATAATGGGAGCTCCGCCCTCGGGTTTCCAAGAATATTTCTTCATTAAGAGGACATCGATCATGGAATTAAAGTCCGGTCCGGTTTTTATGGGGAATTGCAAGGGCGTTACCTTTTCTCCGTGAATGGATCTCAGTTGTGCTATGATATTATCGTAATCACATTTTTCGTCATCCAGGCGATTGATTAGAAATATCACCGGTTTCTTAAGTTTTTCACAGTAACGGAAATGATTTTGAGTGGTTACTTCCACACCATTTTGCCCGTTAATCATAATAACCGCCGTATCGGTAACACTCAAAGCCGTTATGGTTGCCCCGATAAAGTCATCAGAGCCCGGACAATCTATAAAGTTCAACTTTTTCCCGTTCCATTCGGTATGGAAAGGGGTTGAAAACACGGAATATCCATATTCCTGCTCCACAGGAAAGTAATCGCTCACTGTGTTCTTGGCTGTAATTCTTCCGCGACGCTGTATCTGACCACTTTCATAAAGCAAAGCCTCGGTGAGAGTGGTCTTGCCCGAGCCGTCACTGCCTAACAAACTGATGTTTTTAATTTCTTTTGTTTGATATACTTTCATGATACATTTATTTTTAGGGTTTATTTTCAGGTTGTGAAGCACAGCTCTCTGTGTTTCGCGTTGCAATTTGCAAAAAATATTCGAGACAAACAACTTTTCGGGTACGTTTTTTTCGATTTTCCGTCATAGCGACAAATAATACCGGAAGCTACGCGCAGAAACTCTTATCTTTGCATTCATCACTTAAAAAGCAACCCACAAATGCCCGGCATTTACATACACATACCGTTTTGCAAGAGCCGTTGCGACTATTGCGCGTTTTATTCCACTGTTTCGGCAGATGAAGTCAGACACAGCTACGTGCAAAGACTTTGCGAAGAAATCCGCGAGCGCAAGGATTTCTTCGGTTCTCCCGATGTTTCTTCGGTATATCTTGGCGGCGGCACGCCTTCAAGGCTTAGCATAGAGGAGATTCGCATGATTTTCGATGCGCTTTGCCATTGTTTCCACATCATGTCCGACGCGGAAATAACCATGGAGGTCAATCCTGACGACATAACCCAAGAGTACGCCACGGCATTGCGAGAGTTTCCCATCAATCGCATCAGCATGGGTGTGCAGAGCTTTAACGACAAATTACTGTGCGCTATTCACCGCCGCCACTCGGGCATGGAAGCTGTGAAAAGCTACAATATTTTGCGCGAAAGTGGTTTCGGGAATATCAGCATTGACCTTATTTATGCCCTGCCCCGCCAAAGTCTCCCGCTATGGGAAAACGATTTGGATTTTGCCGTTTCACTGCGTCCCGAACACATTTCGGCGTATGCCCTGAGCTTTGAAGAAGGTACGCCACTCTACAAAAAACTGCAGAAAGGAGACATAAAAGAACCGGAAGAGGAACTGTATATAAATATGTACGGCATGCTCGTGGAGAAACTTAAGATTGCGGGCTACGAGCACTATGAAATTTCTAACTTTTCCCTTCCCGGAAAGCGTGCAAGGCATAACTCATCGTATTGGACGGGTGAAAAATATCTCGGATTGGGAGCCGGGGCACATTCTTTCAATGGTGTTTCGCGCCGTATCAATTTTCAAGATGTCATAAAGTATATTGAGTCCGAAGATGTGCCGTGCGAAACGGAAATTCTAACTTCCGCCAACAAATATGACGAAATGGTTATGACCCGCCTGCGCACTTGCGAGGGAATAAATCTTGAAGATGTGAAACGGCAATTCGGGGACGAAGCCGAAAGCTTCCTTATGCGTTCGGCAAAAAGCTATATGGAAAGCGGAAAACTGGAAACGGTTTCTACGCCCGGCGGAATGTTTTTGAAACTAACCGAAAACGGTGTTTTCGTGTCCGACGAAATTATTTCGGATCTCATGAATCCCGACTGAAAGATGCCTATTTGGCGGAATCGGTCGGGAACACCACGCCCAACTGACGGCGTATTTCGTCGGTTACACGGAGTGTGTTGTAAGAATTTTCCCAACTGTTGTTTTCCGATTCCGACTTTCCTTTTTCCACGAGGTCTATGAACTCTGCGGTCTCGTAAAAGTAATCGCTTTTGTCAATCTCCACGCCCACCGCCTGCCTTTCTTCTTCCGGTCCCTGCCCCGACATCGGTTTGCGATGAGGTATGAAAGTAACATCGTGTATCACGTGTATTCCGCTCATGAGCAAGTTTCCTTTCTCACCCTCTATTTCCGAGGGCAGATAGGAATCGGCAATTTTTGAATACACCACCGTGGCGTTCATGTCGGGATATGTCATGTTTACAGCCGCCTGTCCGTCCACCCCGCCCGACAAAATTATGCCCTGGGCGTTTATGCTTTGCGGCATCCCGAAGAGAGCCACCATGGGGTATATTGTGTAAACGCCTATGTCCATTGTAGCCCCACCCGACATGGATGTGCGGAAAACATTTGCCGCATCGCCCTGCTGCAATTTGTCGTAGCGCGACGAATACTGACAGTAAGCCGCAAAATAGCGACGTATCCTGCCAAGGCGTGAAAGGTTGCGGCGTATGACAGAAAAGTTAGGACTTGTTGTGGGAAGCATGGCTTCCATGAAGGAAACATTGTTTTTGCGTGCACATTCGGTCATTTTCAGAAACTCTGTGGCATTCGATGCGGCGGGTTTCTCGCAGAGCACATGCTTTCCCGCATTCATGCAGGCAAGAGCGTATTGGGCGTGAACACTATTGGGAACGGCAATATAAACTGCGTCCACATCCGGGCTTTCTGCCATTTCGTTTATAGAAGAATAAGCTGCAGCTCCGCCATATTTGTTGCCGAAAGCCTTTGCCTTGTCAATGTTTCGCGAGCATACGGCAGCAAGTTCAAAACGTTTGTCGAGCATAGCCCCTTTCAGAAACCAATCGGTAATGGAATTGGTTCCCGCAACGCCAAATCTTATTTTCCCGTCGCTCATTATGGTTCGGAAAAACTTTTTATCTGTATCCCCTTTGATAGGTTATGTCGTAAAAACAGGCATAAACGTTTTCGCTGGCATTCTTCTGCCCTTGCGAATCGGGAACAATGAGTCTGACTTTAGCAATTTTCTCGTCGGGAGTTTCCTGACGACCTATGTTTACGTATGAAAGCGGCACGAGCCAACCCGAAGGTACAGATGCGCCATAGTAAGAATACATGATTCCCGAAACAAAAGAACCTGTGAATGTGCCGAGAGTGTTTGAAACAGTCATTACATCGGGAATGGCAGTTGTGTAGCTGTTTTGGTTGGATGCCTGAATGGAGTCGCCGCGCAGGTTAACCTCTATGAAGCGGCACAAAATGGTTGCCGTTTCCTTGTTCTGCAATTTCGTACCCACACCCTTTCTCACAATCTGCATGTACACGCCCGTGTTGGGGAAATAAACAAATTCGTTTTTCGACACATCGGTTGTAGAATCCTGTTTTTCGAATTGCGAAACGGATATAACCTTTATGGGATTGACGCTGACAAGCGTATCATTTGCATCGCCCGCAAGAATCGTCGTGCCTTTCTTGATGAAAGAGCTTATAATCTTGCGTTCTTTTTTCTTACGTTCGCCGTAATTATCATCGTCATTGCACGACTGCAGTGCAAAGCCTGCCAAAATTGCCACCACAACGGTGCACAAAAACGCCTTGTTTATATTCATAGGGAATGAATTCTTTTTGATTTGTGCAAAAGTAACTACTTTTTCGCAAATGCCCGCTACACGAAGCCACAAATAAGAGTTATTAAGATTTGTCCCGCAAATTCGCTTCCGCGCAGCGCGTATGTTCCGTCCTGCATGCCTACAAAAACGGGGAGTGCATATTTTTTCACACACCGCCATGTTCTGCCGCAAAAACCGCCAACTTTGCCGATTTTTGCAAGTTCCTAAAAAACAAGAAGTTACGTCAAGTTTGCAAATTTTTATAAGTCATTGTTTTCCAGATACTTGACGCAACGAAAAATACAAGGCATATATTTCAAAACAAAAGGCACTTATTTCAAAATATATGGCTCGTAATTTTCCCGACAAGCCATGTGTTTTTTCGCAAATACCGGAGCTGCGGAAAAACAAAGCAGAAAATATTCATTTTTCACCACAGTTTTCTGCATATATCCATTCACGGACAGCCGTAGCTACATACAAAAAAATCCGTAAGCCGCATTCAGTTTTCCGTATTCCGTGCCCCGCTACGGAAACCGTATTGCTCCGAAAGCAAATTCCATACAATCGCAAAAAAGCGGGACGGGATTTTGCCTATACACCGTTAGGGATTTACAACAAAAAATCCGTCCGCGCCTTTCCGGCACGGACGGATTTCAATTTATGATAAGTTTCGGTTTACTTCGCGGGATTAGCCAAAGGATTTATTACAAAAGTAAATTCTCTATCGCCATAAGGCATCTGAACCTCGGGCTCGGGCCACTGGCTCCAACTGTCAATACCGCCCAAACCGAACTGACGTTCCTGAATCTTGACAACGGTGAATTTTCTCGGTGTCAGGTCGCCACTGTGCATCTGATGCGCCATCTTTTCCGGTCCTCCGTCAAGGTCGGAAGTGAGATAGTTGAGCGAAGAACACTCCATGGGGATATTTGAATAGAATTCAAGACCCGTACCTGCACCCGAAAGAACTTTCCACCAACGAATGTCGGTATGGTTACCGCTCTCCTGCGGACGAACATAGCCCCAATACTGATCAGCCACATTCTGGTTGTAAACACCTATGCGGTCGCCCCAATGACGGTCTATGTAGTTCTCGCCGGGACCGCGACCGTAATACTGAAGTTTGGAGAATTCCTGCGGCATAACCAACTGCATGCCGAAACGGAACATCATGGGTTTCTCTTTTGCGTTAGGATCGGTGGTAAGCTTCTCATTTACTACAAGCTGTCCGTCGGGACGAAGAGTATAAGTCATTAAGAGCTTGGCAGAAACCGTAGGCATGTCGTATTCAGCCACAACCTGCTTTGCATCGCCAAATTCTTTGCACTCAAACTTCTTGAGATCCATTTTCGGGTCCTTCCAAGCGGCAAATTTCTTCTGCAAATCCACACCGTAATCGTTGTCGGTCGGAGCACGCCAGAAATCGGGCACAAGCGAATAGCCCTTCTTGAACGCAGGAGCACCGTTGATGTCGAGATAATCAACCCAACCGGTCTTCTTATTGAATGTAACCGTGGTCTGTGCAGCCTGAAGAGAAAGACAAGCCAACTGCTCTTCCTTAACCACCTTCTCCGCAGCAACTTTCTTCTTGCCCTGTGCGACTTTCTCGGCCTTAGGCATAATCTCTGCAAGAGTGGGGAACTTGTAATCGCTCACCGGCAACTGCTGGCGGGCTATGGAATAGTTCAAGTCAAGCAACGGCTCAACAGTCTTGAGTTTATAGTCCACATTGAGCATAACCTCTTTACCCTTAGCCTCATCGGGAATGGAATATCCGCCGAGAGTAATCTGTTTCTTCTCGTGAGGACCAACATTCAAAGCCTCCTCAACGCCTTTCTTAAGCACCTTGCCCTCGCAAACAAGCTCCCAAACCATGCGAACATTTGAAATGTCGCGGAAGAAGAACTCATTGTAAACTTCCACAACGCCTTTCTTCAAATCAACAGGCGTTGTCCAAATGTTTTGCATGAAGTAGCGATACTCGTTAGCCTCCGGATTTGGTTCACGGTCGGGTCTGATAAATCCGTTACAGTTGAAGTTATGGTCCGTAGCGGGATAGCGTCCGTAATCGCCGCCGTATGTAAATATCTGCTTGCCGTCCTCGTTGAAACCGCGAAGACCCTGGTCAACAAAATCCCATATATAACCGCCCTGATAATTGGGAATCTTGCGGATTAAGTCCCAATACTTTTTGAAGAAACCGCCGCAGTTACCCATGGCGTGTGCATATTCGCACTGAATCAAAGGACGCGGATCGTTCTTTGCGCAATATTTTTCACAGTCTTTATAGGGATAGTACATCGGGCAATAGATTTCGCTCTTGCCATTCTCCCAAATAGCACGCTCATATTGGATTGGGCGCGAAGGATCATAGGCACGGACATAATCATAAGCCTTCTCGAAGTTCACACCATAGCCTGCTTCGTTGCCAAGACTCCAAACTATTATGGCAGGATAGTTCTTGTAGATTTTTACATTGTGATCGTTGCGTTCGATATGGGCATTTTGATAAGAAAGATTCTTTGCCAAAGTTTTATCCTCGTAACCCATTCCGTGACTCTCTATATTTGCTTCGGCAGTTATGTAAATTCCGTATTGATCACAGAGTTCGTACCAACGGGGATCGTCAGGATAATGGCAGGTTCTGACAGCGTTGATATTATGTTCCTTCATTATTTTAATGTCTTGGATCATACGTTCCACAGATACCACATATCCTCCGTCGGGATCCATTTCGTGGCGATTGGCTCCCTTTATGAGAATGGGCTTACCGTTTACGAGGAGCTGTGAATTCTTTATTTCCACTTTTCTAAAGCCGGTTTTTTGCGGAATTACCTCAAGTTCCTTGTTTCCGTCCACAAGTGTGAAATAGAGTGTGTAGAGATTAGGAGTTTCTGCCGTCCATTTCAAAGGATTCTCCATTTCTATCGAAGCAGAAAGCTTTCCGTCATTGCCAATAGTGCCTTCGGCGGTCTTAACCTCGTTTCCGCGTGCATCGCGAAGGCTCATTTTCACCTTGCATCCCTTGGCTTTCGGAGCAGTTACCACTATGCCGAGTTTACCGTCGCGATAGTTATTGATAAGATCGGGAGTTACGAAAACATCGTCTATATGTTTCTTGGGACGAGCGTAGAAATATACTTCGCGAGCTATACCTGTCAAACGCCAGAAGTCTTGGTCTTCGAGATAAGAGCCGTCGCACCAGCGCATAACCTGCATTGCCACGAGATTTTTCTTGCCGGGAACGAGATATTTCGTTACATCGAATTCGGCAGCAGTCTTGCTGTCTTCGCTATATCCCACGAATTTGCCGTTTACCCATACTTCGAGATTGGAAGTTGCGCTACCTACGTGAAAATATATGTCGCTGCCTTTCCAGGATGCGGGAATTTCAAACTCACGACGGTAAGAGCCGGTGTAGTTGTTCTTTTCTTCCACGAATGGCGGGTTGTTCTCAAACTGTGTTGCCCAGGCGTAGCCGACATTCTTGTATGTGGCATCGCCATATCCGTGAATTTCAAAAAGTCCGGGCACTTCAAAATCCACCCATTTGGAATCGTCATATCCGGGTTTCTGGAAATTGAGCGGGCGTTTGTTGTGGTCTTTCACGAAATTGAATTTCCACTTTCCTTCCGCACTCAGATAAAGGTTTGATACTTTTTTGTCGTTGCCCTGTGCGTCCTTGAAGTTTCCGTATGCAAAATAGCTTGCACGCGAAGGCTCCACGTTCACACGGTTCACATTCGGGTCGAGCCAACGTTCGGTTGTCGGCTTCTTATCACCCCATGCACTGACCACTACGGCGCACAAACACGCTGCAATGGCGGTCTTTAATTTGTTCATGATAATAATTGTTATTGTACTTTGTTTTTATATTTGGTATTATGTTCCTTTTTCCATGTTTTATTTCACCGCTACGCACTCGGCTTCCACGAGCCATGCGGGACGGCAAACCTTGGCATGCGTAAATACTGCGGTTGCGCCGGGAATCATACGGTTCACCACGCTCTCCACAACGTCCTTGTCGGCAACATCACGCAAATATACAATAATCATACCAATATCTGCCGTTGTCATTGCATCATCAGCGAGCAGTGCACCTATATTTTCTATCAAACGTTCGGTTTGCTTTTCGGGATTATTCGTGTTTATGCATTTTCCGAACTTATCAATGCTTGCCGTACCTGATATGAGAGCAACCCGGTGCGAACCGAAAGAGAACGATGTGCCTCGTTCAAAAGCCACACCATATTGTGCCGTGGGATTCAAGTGGTCGAGAGCCTGAAGATATTTGACATCTTCCCCACTGCCGTCCATGTGCGAAAGAAAATCTACGCCGACCACGGCATCGGGGCTGTCGGTATATCCGCCTATCCCCGTTGAAGCTATGAAATGTGTGTCGGCAGTAAGACCGTTCAGGGCAAAAAAATCATTGCGTCCCTTCACCACTCCGCCGTATGTCCTGTCAATGTCGCGACAAAACAACCATGTGCGCAGGGTATTGGCTTCTATCGTCATGCCATACGGTTCCAAGATTTTTTTGTGGCGTTCAAAAGCTTCCACAGTCTGTTCGTAACCTCCCGAAAGCCTTGTATCTTCTTTTCCGAAGCGCAGCGACTGGTATATGAATCTTTCTCCGCCGCGCGAAATTATCCATGCGTCATTGCCAAGGCGTTCCACACTCGCGTTTTCAAGGAAGCACGCCATTATGACTATTTTTCCGCCTTTCAAAGGCGGTTGCTCTATTACAGAAACGGCACACTGCGCCGAAATATTGTCTATCCTCTCTCGGATAAGCGGCATCTGGTTAATAATGTCGCTCAAGAACACCCTCGCCCATACCGGTTTTTCACCTTTATCACAGCGGCGTGCAGTTTCTTTTCCGAAATCATCGAAAGCTTTTTCGAAACTTTTCAGGAAATTCCCTTTCACATCCCCGTAGAACACCGCAAAAACTTTGCGCAAATCAGTTTCCTTCTTCATTTCCATATCTGCAAATATACGACATTAAACTTTGTTATCGCTGTGCCAGCAGACATTATGCCCGTTTTTTGTTAAAAAATACCCCAAACGGGTGAGCGGAGAAATTCATTGCCGACGGCGGAATTTTTCATGCCGTTGCAGCATTATTTCACTGCTTGTTTTTTGTCCCATTTTCTACAGCCGAAAAAACATAAGGCATGTTGTAAAAAATACAAGCCATGTATTTTAAAATACAAGGCACTTATTTCAAAATATATGCCTTATATTTTTCGCGAAAAATCACACCTGATTTTCAACTACTTACAAAAGCCCTAAATTCAGCATTTTTCTTATGTGAAATTCGGCATTTACGCTCTCAGGAATGCACCGCATTTCCACGTCTTTACGGTTCGGGAAATTCGGGCATGCCGCATTTCATACAATAGATATATGGTTTTATACAACAGACACCGAAAAGTTTCGCATACAAAAATCCCCGCCATAATTTTGCACAAAACAAAACGAAATGAAGACCGGGGAAAACAGCAAAATCCTGCTTCTCGCCCTGACTATAATCATTGCAGCAGGTATCGCATTGTATGGCATTCACACAAGACGCACAAAATACTATGACACAACGCCGAAATTTTCGGGCAACCGCCTTTACGCGGATTGGGAAATAAGAACTTGAAAAACGACAACCTTTTTCCACGAAAAACACGCGCCGCATGTTTTGAAACAAATTGGAGATGTTTCGAAGCGTGCGGTTTTTATTTCGGGCAATTCCGCCAAAGGCTCTGTCTGTATCCCTTGTCCGTATCGAAGCATGCGCGATATTTTTCATATATATAAATTATGCGTGTACGTAAAAGTCGAGGCTTCGTCGCAAAACGTCATCCTTTCTGCACGTCAAAGCACAAAAAAAGCCACAGCAAGAGTCTGCTGACTGCTTGCTGCGACCTTGGCGGAAAGAGGGGGATTCGAACCCCCGAAACGCTTTAGACGTTTACACGCTTTCCAGGCGTGCCTCTTCAACCACTCGAGCATCTTTCCTTGTTTTGCGGTTGAAATTTTATCGGTTTACATCAAACCGGGCGCAAAGTTAAGATTTTATTTTGAAATTACCCTTTTCCGCACAGGAAAAACTCATTGCCAAGCCTTCGGGAATATCTTTTTTGCCGTTTTGCAGGTTATTTCATACACTTCTTCGGTTGCCAGACCGTAAGTTTCGGCTATTTTTGCGGCTATGTAAGGCACAAACGCGCTTTCGTTGCGTTTGCCGCGCATGGGAACGGGTGCCATGTACGGGCAATCGGTTTCGAGCACAATTCTGTCAACAGGCACAGAGTTTTTGAGTACTTCGGCAAGCGTGGAACGCTTGAACGTTACGATTCCGCCTATTCCCAAAACAAACCCGGGATATGAAAGAAATCTGCGAGCCTCTTCCTCCGTGCCCGAAAAACAATGAAACACACCCGTCAACCCTTTGCCTCCGCAATCTTCAAGCACCGCGAGCAAATCGTCTATGGAGTCGCGCGAATGAATCATGAGCGGTAACGAATATTTCCCCGCCCATTCCGTCTGACGACGGAAAGCGCATATCTGCTCAGCCTTGTTCTCGCTCTGAAAGTGGTAATCTATCCCTACTTCTCCCACGGCAATGAAAGGATTCGGCACTTGCAGCCTCCGCTCCATATTGTCGAGAACCCCGGAATAGTTTTCCTTTATTTCTTCAGGGTGAAGCCCTATCATTGGAAAGCAAAAGCCGGGATATTTGTCGCACACATCGAGAACGGCATCAAGCGTTCCTGCATTTTCGTTCGGAAGAAACAGTTTTTCAGCCCCCGCATTTTTGGCGCGTTGCACAACAGCGTCCAAATCTGCGGCATATTCTTCTCCGTATATATGGGAATGGGTATCGATAAACGGCATGCGGCAGTCAGATTTTGCGTCCAACGAGTGAAGAAATGAAATTCCAAACTTCGTGCTTGCGGTCTTCCTCAATATTTATTGAGTTGAAAATCGAACGACTTTCTTCGAAATACGAATTTATAGCCTCCTGAGTCATCCTGTCAACGCCGAGTTTATTATATATAGCCGTAACGGCATCAATCTTCTCGTCTCTGTCGAAATTCTTTGCGCTTATAAGATTCAACAACTCGGCACGGGTTTCTCCCACGGCCGTTTCGAGAGCCTTTATAAGCAGGAAAGTTTTTTTGTTGCTCGTTATGTCTCCCCCGATTTTCTTTCCAAACACCGCAGGGTCGCCGTAAACATCGAGAAAATCGTCCTGAAGCTGGAATGCAAGCCCTACGGTTTCGCCGAGACGGTAGAATTTTTCAGCCGTATCGTCATCCGCTCCGCCGAGAATGGCACCCATTTTTGCAGCGCAGGCAATGAACACTCCGGTTTTGAGACGTATCATCTCCAAATACTCGCTTTCGCTGACATCAAGGCGGTTTTCGAAATTCATGTCGTATTGCTGTCCCTCGCCAATCTCAATTGCCGTTTTGGTGAACAGACCTGCTATTTCGTGAATCCTTGGTGTTTTGGCTTCCAGCAAATGTTTATAAGCCAAAACAAGCATCGTATCGCCCGAAAGAATGGCAGTATTCACATCCCAACGCTTATGAACCACCGGTTTTCCGCGCCTCATGTCCGCATTATCCATCAGGTCGTCGTGCATAAGGGTATAGTTGTGATAAGTTTCCAATGCGAGAGCCACTTTCAATGCCTCTTGGGTGTCGCCGTCAAACATGTTGTTGACCAAAAGCAACAGCACCGGACGCAAACGCTTTCCGCCCATCGACAAAACGTATGCTATAGGTTCGTATAAGCCTTGGGGGACTTCGGGATAGTTTATGTCATCAAGCGCACGGTTAACAATCTCCGTTAATTCTGCAATAGTGTATTGTTTCATTTGGAATAATTTTCATTTATAACGTTCCCTGAATTCTAAAGTGAGAACACGATAGGAATCGTAACCCTCACAATGCTCGCCTTGCCCTTTATCTTTCCCGGTTCCCACTTTGGCATTCTGCGAATAGTGAGTAATGCTTCGCGGTCAAGCAGAGGATGTACTTTTTTTGTTACCTCCGGGTCTTTGATGTTACCGTCCCTGTCAACGAGAAACGAGACTTCCACCCTGCCCTGAACGTTGTCGCGCATACAAATCGGCGGATAAACCACATGAACCGTGAGCCATTGCATAAGAGCTTTGAGACCGCCGGGAAACTGAGGCATCTGCTCCACAACTTCCACGGGTGTGGGATATTTCCCAGAGATGTCGGGGTCGTCGGAATCGGTTGGCGAATCGATGAGAAGCGTGCTGTCGGGCACGGAAACTATTGTCTGTCCGCCGTCAACGGTTCCAATCTCGTTGGCACCAAGTATGAGCTGCGCCTCAACCTTTTCATCGGGCGAAATTTCGGGAACGAATTTTATGGCATCCTTTATTTTCTTGACATTAATCTTTTGTGCCACGTCCACAGCCTTTAGCTCGTGATTTTTCTTGACTTCCGGCTGTTTGAGATTTGAAAAGTTTGCCACGGCATCGGCTGCCGTACGCTTGGCAACATACATCTGCCACCTTATAAGAGCCATGGGAACAATCAAAAGAAGCGCAAAACAACCCGCAACTATCAAAAGGGCGCGAAGCTGGTATTTACCCTCATCGCGCCTCATTATATATGCACCGTAGTCCTTGTTTCTTCCTTCAAAAACAAGTTTGCACCATTGTTTCGATAATAAAAGCGGATTCAACACGTTTTATAAATTGTGATAGTTGCCTACGCAAAACTGCTTAATCAGTTTGCTATGCAAAAATAATCCAGATAATTGAGAAAAGTGTACCTTTGTCCCAAAAATTAGAGGTTAAATGAAAAAACTCTCGCTGCTAACACTGATTTTCCTTTTTGCTATAGCCGCAAGAGGACAGGAAAAGTCTTCAACTTTCAACTTTCTGAAACTCCCGACATCGGCTCACGCCGCAGGTTTGGGCGGTATGAACGTTTCTTTAGTTGATGACGATCCCACGCTGGCATTTACAAACCCGGCGTTGCTTGCTTCGGTGAGCGACAAAACCATTAACCTCAATTACATGTCCTATCTGAAAGGTTCCACAGTGGCTTCCGCATCGTTTGTAAAAACTGTGGGCGAAAGACACACGCTCGGTTTCAACGCCAATTACATTAACTACGGTTCCATGGACGAGACAGACGAGACGGGACAGGTTATCGGCGATCTTTCAGCCAAGGATTTTTGCATCGGAGCCCAATATAGTTACGCGCTTTCCAATTATTGGGTCGGCGGTGCCACAATGCGTTTCATCAATTCCAAATATGCGGAATACTCTGCCTGTGCCATTTCTTTCGATGTCGGTCTTAACTATTTTGACGAGGACAAAGATTTTTCGGCAGGCATAGTAATGCGAAACGTAGGAGCGCAATTGAAAAAATTCGATAACAAGAACGAACATCTTCCATTTGATCTTGACATCGGCATAACCAAAAGCATGGAGCACGCACCCATCAGGTTTTCGCTTACAATGACCGATCTCACCCGATGGAGCAGTAATTATTATTACAATGAGGACGGTAAGAAAAGTTCATTCGGAAAGATTTTCTTCAATCACTTTGTTATTGGCGCGGATGTCATACCTTCTGAGAATTTTTACGTTTCTCTCGGCTACAATGCCCGTCGTGCAAGCGAACTAAAAGCAGCCGGTTCGGGACATTGGGCAGGTTTTTCATGCGGCGGAGGACTAAAACTCAACAAATTCAAACTCGGAGCAAGCTATGCCCGTTATCATGTGGCGGCTTCCTCTATTCTCGTGAACGTTTCCTATAATCTTTGACATTTTGACAATGAAAAAAATTATCATAGCCATTGACGGCTATTCCTCATGCGGAAAGAGCACAATGGCACGCACTCTTGCTAAAAAAGCAGGCTATATATATATTGACACCGGAGCCATGTATCGCGCCGTAACTCTGTTTTGTTTGGAAAACAATCTCGTTTCGCCAAACGGCATAGACACATCGGAACTCGAAAAACGCATGCCGGAAATAAAAATAACGTTCACAATTAATCCTGAAACGGGCGGCGTTATCACGCATCTCAACGGCAAAAATGTTGAAAGCGAGATTCGCACGCTTGAAGTTTCGCAAAATGTCAGCCGCGTGGCTGCGCTTCCGTTTGTTCGCGAATGTCTCACGACGCAGCAGCGCGAAATGGGAAAACAAAAAGGCATAGTTATGGACGGAAGAGACATAGGGACAACCGTGTTTCCCCATGCGGAATTAAAGATATTCGTAACCGCTTCGCCCGAAGTGCGTGCGCAGAGACGATATGACGAACTTACAAAGAAAGGCGACAAGGTTAATTTCGACGACATACTGAAAAACGTGGAGGAACGCGATTACATTGACACTCACCGCGAGGTTTCTCCACTCGTTAAGGCGAAAGATGCCGTGGTTCTTGACAATTCGCAGCTCACACCTGCCGAACAGGACGAATGGTTATTGGAAAAATTCAGACAGGCTGCCGAATGAACATAAACGTAGAGATTGACGAAGGCTCGGGGTTCTGTTTCGGTGTAACGCGAGCCATAAATCTGGCGCAGGAGAAACTTTCTTCGGGCGATGTTCTCTACTGTCTGGGCGACATTGTGCATAACGGGCGCGAATGTAACCGTCTTGCGAGTTTGGGAATGGTTACAATAGGGCATGACGAACTGAAAAATCTTAAAAACGCCCGCGTTCTTTTGCGTGCCCACGGCGAACCGCCGATCACTTATGCCACGGCAAAACAAAACAATATTGAACTTATCGATGCCACATGTCCCGTGGTGCTTCGTCTGCAGCAGCGCATAGCCCGCGAATACGCCGAAGAGGGCACTGCACAGATTGTTATTTTCGGCAAACGCGGTCATGCCGAGGTTTTGGGGCTTGTGGGGCAGACCGCAGGCAACGCAGTGGTCATAGAAAACCTTGACGATGCCGCCAAACTCGATTTCACACGTTCCATAAAGCTTTACTCCCAGACCACAAGGGCTCTCGAGGATTTCAGAAAAATTGTGGATTATATCAGGGAGCGTGTGAAAGTTCCGGCAACCTTTGAGTGGCACGACACAATATGCCGTCAGGTTGCCAACCGCCTTCCGGAAGTTACGGGGTTTGCTTCGCGCCACGACGTGGTGCTTTTTGTGTGCGGCAAGAAGAGTTCCAACGGACACGTTCTCTATGAGGCTTGCCGCAAGGTCAATCCGCGTTCACACTGCATTGAGATTCCTTCCGAAATAAACTACGATTGGTTTAACGGAGCCGGGAGTGTGGGAATTTGCGGAGCCACTTCCACGCCCAAATGGCTCATGGAAGAGTGCGTGAAAGCAATATTAAAGCACTGATTCCCCTTTTTGATATTCGTGTATTGCAATAACGATGCAAAGGTTGCGTTATTATTGCGACATTATTCTATATTCACAAAAAAATCACAGACATAAAAAAGTATTTGGCAGAACTCGTGGGCACATTCACGCTCACATTTCTCGGCTGCGCGGCAGCTGTTAGTCTTAATTGCAGCATCGGTCCTGCGCTGTTTGAAGGCGGAAAAGCATTGAGCGACATTTGGGTGTTCATAGTAGATCCTCTCGCAGGCGGCGCACTTGCCGCTTTGGTATGGAAAGTGATTTCGCCCGCAGAGAAAGCTTAATCCCGATTCCGGAACCCTTAAAAACGCACGACTTGCAGCCGTGCGTTTTTTGTTTCCCTGCATTGAAGCATTTGCCGCCCATGTGCGCACAAGCGCAATAACCCCCACAAACCACGCATTCACGACAGTTCGGAGGTAGCAGTACGCGGTTTTTCATAAACAGCAGACAGCCAGACACTTACGCGATTTCAAAAGCATTTTATAAGTTCTTGTTTATCAGACATTTGGAATGCCAAAAAATACAAGCCATATATTTTAAAATACAAGGCACTTATTTTAAAATATGTGCCTTATGTTTTTTACAACAAGCCATGTGTTTTTTTCGCACATCGGGAAAAAGCATTTTTTCAACCCACATTAATAGTATTTCGTCTCCGTTTTTTTTCATAACAAGGTGAAGGTTTTAACAAAAAACCGTTTGACGCAAATTTCCGCGCATTTTGGGGAAAATTCATTAACTTCCAATATAAGCAGGAACAAGTTTTTTACTAAACGCAAGGCAGATTTCGTTTTATAATTACTATTACGTCAATTATATTTTTTATTTTCGCCAATTAAGTTAAAAAAGGAAATAATAAAAAAGAAAATCTGCATTCATTTAATTGCATTGTTTTTACATTTGCCGTATGAAAAAGTCAACAATCGTAATAGTAACGATACTGATGGGCGTTTGCTTCATCATATTGTTCGTCCTCCAGCTCAGTTATCTGCGGGAGGTGATAGACATGAGGCGTGAACAGTTCAGCGAATCGGTCAACCGCAGCATAACGCGCGTGAGCCACAACATGGAGTTTGAGGAAACGCGACGGGGACTTATAAACGACGCAAAAAACTATATACGTTCAAGCGAGAAAGTATCGAAGCGCGACACAATGATTCCGCAATTGAACAATGCGCAAGCCGTGAACACCCACATGAAAAAGGACACCACAACGGCTCCGATGCTCGAAACCATGCCGGGAATGCCCTCGGAAAAGCTTACGGGCGAAATGCTCCACCAACCTCCGTTTCCCAAAAACACCATAACAAAGGAAATGCAGGACGTGATAAAGAAGCGTTACGTATATCAGTACAAAAAACTAAACGAAGTGGTTTACATGCTTCTTTCGGAGACTGACAAACGCCCCATAAACGAGAGGATTGATTTTCGCGACCTTGACCGCAGCCTGAAATTCGAACTGGCAAACAACGGAATAAACATACCCTATCACTTCCGCCTTCTGGACCACAACGGCAAGGAAATATTCCGCTGCTCGGACTACAATTCCGACGGAGAGGACCACGCAGTGGCAAGAATACTCTTTCCCAACGATCCGCCGAGCAACATGACGATAATCAAGCTGCATTTCCCCGACATGAACCGCTACATATTCCAAAGCATACGCTTCATTGTGCCGGCACTCATGTTTACCGTGATTCTGCTTCTCATGTATGTGTTCATAATCTACCTTATACTGCGCCAGCGAAAATATACGGAGATGAAGAACGACTTTATAAACAACATGACACACGAGTTCAAAACTCCCATATCCACCATATCGCTCGCCGCACAGATGTTGTCCGACCCCTCGGTGGGAAAGAACGAAACGATGTTCAAACATCTGTCGGGGGTAATCAACGACGAAACAAAACGATTGCGTTTCCAGGTGGAGAAAGTGCTTCAAGTTTCACTCTACGAGCACAACAAGGCACGCTACAACAAACGCGAACTCGACATGAACAAGGTGATAGAAGACGTTGCCCATACCTATCTCATAAAAGTGAAGAATGTGAACGGAACTCTCACTACCGACCTCGGCGCAGAGCATTCCATTGTTTACGGCGACGAAATTCATCTGACCAACGTGATATTCAATCTTCTGGACAACGCCCTCAAATATCGCCGCGAAGAGGAGCCGCTGAAACTGCGTATAACCACGCGCAACGACGGAAGCCACATGGTGATAAGCATAGAGGACAACGGAATAGGCATAAAGCGCGAAAACCTTCACAAGATATTCGACCGTTTCTACAGAGTGCATACCGGCAACCGCCACGACGTAAAAGGTTTCGGTCTCGGGCTTGCCTATGTAAAACAGATTGTGAGTCTGCACGATGGAAACATACACGCCGAAAGCCAATACGGTCAAGGCACCAACTTTGTAATAACATTACCAACAATAAAAGAAAAATAAATTATGGACGAACAAATGCACATCCTTCTTTGCGAAGACGACGAAAATTTAGGAATGCTCCTGCGCGAATATTTGCAGGCAAAAGGCTTCGACACCGAACTATGCCAGGACGGCGATGCGGGCTTCCGTTCATTCATGAAAGGCAAATTCGACATCTGCGTGCTTGACGTAATGATGCCAAAGAAAGACGGCTTCACCCTTGCCAAGGAAATACGACAGATTAATGCGGAAGTGCCCATTATCTTCCTTACTGCCAAAACTCTCAAGGCTGATATTCTCAACGGCTTCAAGATTGGCGGCGACGATTACATTACCAAACCGTTCTCTATGGAGGAACTTGTTTTTCGTATTGAGGCTATTCTGCGCCGCGTTCACGGAAAGAAGAATACCGAACAGACTAACTTCCAAATCGGCAAGTTCTTCTTTGACACGCAAAAGCAGACACTTAAGATTGACGACACTACCACGAAGCTTACAACCAAAGAGTGCGACTTGTTGAAGCTTCTTTGCGAACACGCAAACGAAATTCTTCAGCGCGATTTCGCACTTAAGACAATATGGGTGGACGACAATTATTTCAATGCCCGCAGTATGGACGTTTACATCACGAAACTGCGCAAACATCTGCGTGCAGATCCCGATGTAGAGATTATCAATATTCACGGAAAAGGCTACAAGCTCATAATTCCGGCATAAGAAAATATTGCAAACAGAAAAATGGTGTGTCAAACTAAATGTTCGGCACACCATTTATATTATATATGCGTGTCAAAACGGAAATATCACAAAAGCACAGGCATCCCACACAGCGTGAGACACAATAAGTGCAGGGAGCAAGCGCGGAAAAAAACGATATATCAGACCCCAGCAAAAACCCACCACAAGTGCCGCCATGACAAGCATGAAATTGAACGACCATATATGGACAAGGGCGTAACAAACTGTAGCCGCAATAAAACCGATGTTGCTTCCGAACCTGAGCATAAGCCTGCGCTGAACAAAACCGCGCCAGAAAATTTCCTCGGCAGGACCTATGATTAACAATAGTAATATTGCAATAATCACGGAACTTGTTCCATTGCCCATGGAATAAATCATGTCCACCTGCGGACGGGCAAAGTTGAAAATAAGTTGCGACATCTTATCTCCAATCCAAAACACCCACCACAAAACGAAGGCTATGGCAAATCCGAGAACTATCTGCTTACCGCCGAAACGCAATTCCTTGAACATTTCGGGGCAAAGCCACCGCGAAACGCAGGTTAGGATTACGGCGGAAAACGTCATGGCACCCCAAAAGTTTATCATCGGTGCCGTCCAAGGCGAGAACATAAAGAACCAAAGCGTTGCGGCAATCAATATGCCTGTAACTACTCCTTTGTTTTCAGTAATCATAACTCACAATCAAAATATTCCGCCAAGCACAAAGCCCAAGGCATAGAGCAAACCGAAAAGAAATTGAAATTGCGCCGTACTTTGGTCAAGACGCATTATATTTCCGTTTTCCACATTGCCTCTGCCCATCATGCTTTTAAGGTTGCGCAATGCCACAGGCAGGGAAAGAAACGTTACAAGCAGCCACCAACTCAATCCGCAAAAGGCACAGTAAACAACGACAAGGATATACGGAACAACAACTTCGATACAATATATCCACTGTGAGACCCGAACGCCAACTTTACCGCTAAGCGTTTCAAGACCGGCCTTTTTGTCGCTAACTATATCGCGAGTATTATTGGCATGAAGTATTGCCACAATATGCAAACCGAACGGCAGACAATACAGAAGCATCTCGGGATGATAACCAGCCGTTGCCACATAGCATGTTCCTATTCCCGGCAAAAGAGCAAAGCACAGCAAAATGTCCAAGTCGCCGAGAACATGAGCCTTAAGCACATAGTAGAACAACGGAAGCAACAACCCCAAAACACCAATCCACATGGCGGAAAAATCGGAGCGTAAAAGTATGACCAAACCTATCAACGAGCCTACGGCAAGCAGAGACCAACCGTAATAAAGTATCTCCTTTGGTTTGAACATCCCGGAACGTATCCAGGTAACGCCGTTAATACAATCCGGACCGTCGATTCCTTTTATATAATCATAGTAATCGCTCACAAGATTTCCCCCGGCATGAAGAATCATAAGCAAAGGCAGACAAAGCGAAGCATTAAGCCAATCGATATTTCCGTTTACCGCCCCGGCACAATTGATATAAAACAAATATGCCACCGTTACCAACACCGCCACAGAGGACGTGGTGAACGACCAGGGTCTTACAGCTATAATCCAATCCCTGACGGTTCTGTTCTGTACTATTTCCATAAACAGCAAATCAGATTTTGTCAAGAGCCTGACGTATGTCGTTGACAATATCTTCGCAGTCTTCTATACCAACCGAGAGACGAATAAGATCAGGTGCTATGCCGGCTTCCTTAAGTTGATCATCGCTAAGCTGACGATGGGTGTGGCTCGCAGGATGAAGCACACAGGAACGAGCATCTGCTACATGTGTAACAATACAAATCATCTCGAGCGAATCCATAAACTTTATTGCTGTATCACGATTGCCTTTCAAACCAAAAGCCATGACTCCGCACGAACCGTTCGGGAGATATTTTTCGGCAAGTTCGTGATTCTTGTCATCTTTCAAGCCACAATAATGAACCCAAGCCACACGCGGATCATCATGTAAGAATTCAGCCACACGCTGTGCGTTTTTGCAATGCTGCGACATACGCAAATGCAAAGTTTCAAGCCCGAGATTGAGAAGGAAAGAATTGTGAGGCGACGGCACTGCTCCGAGATCTCTCTGCAACTGCGCCACAAGTTTCGTAATATACCCCATCTTGCCGAAAGCCTTTGTGTAAGTCAAGCCGTGATATGACTCGTCGGGAGTGCATAGTCCGGGAAATTTATCGCTATGTGCCTCCCAATCGAAATTACCACTGTCTACAACCGCGCCACCTACCTGTGTAGCATGACCGTCCATGTATTTTGTCGTGGAATGAGTTATTATGTCGCATCCCCAATCAAACGGACGGCAATTTATAGGGGTTGCAAAAGTATTGTCAACTATTAAAGGCACACCGTTTCTATGAGCAATTCGTGCGAATTTCTCAATATCAAGCACATTGCAGCCGGGATTTGAAATTGTTTCGCCGAATAGCACCTTGGTGTTCGGTTTGAATGCTTTCTGTATCTCTTCTTCGGAAGATTCCGGGTTTACAAACGTGCATTCTATGCCGAGTTTTTTCAGCGTAACACCGAATAGGTTGTAAGTTCCGCCGTATATTTCGTTTGAAGCCACCACATGATCGCCCGCCTCACAAATATTAAACACCGCATAAAGGTTTGCGGCCTGCCCACTCGAAGTAAGCACCGCACCAATTCCTCCTTCGAGAGCAGCAATCTTATTTGCCACCGCATCATTCGTGGGATTTTGCAAACGGGTATAGAAATAGCCTTCTTTCTTAAGGTCAAAGAGCATTGCCATTTCCTCCGAGTTATCATATTTGAACGTTGTGCTCTGAATTATGGGAAGCACTCTCGATTCGCCGTTCTTCGGCATCCATCCCGCTTGCACACATAATGTGGCGGGCTTCAAATTCTTTTTCATTTTCTGTGTCTATCGTAAAAAACTTTGCAAAGTTACACATTAATATTTGCAATCCGCCACCTTTTCCAACGCCGGCATCGTTAATCGTATGCTATCTTGGAAACCGTGGGTGGCTTGGTGCCGAGACTTTCCGTGATATTCTCGAAAACTTTCATAAGCACCGCCTGAGTTGTACGGATATCATTCAAACTCAACCCCCGAAGCGCGCCGCGAAGTGTCTGCAAAGCAATTCTTATGGAGGCTTCCTGCATGCGCTTTCCCTTTTCTGTGATACGTATAATGTTCTTCCTACGGTCAAAACGGTTCAAAGTGCGGGTAACAAGCCCCGCTTCTACCATGGAATTTACAAGTCTCACCATTCCCGGACGATCTTTGAACATTACTTCGCAAAGTTCCTGCTGAGAAACTCCGTCGTGATAAGTGAGACGCTGCAAAACATTCCACTGCTCCGGCTTCAGTTCAAGATTTGCTTTCTGAAAGTCGCGAGCAAGCTTATGACTTATAGCCGTGGAAACCTTGCCGTTTAGAATGGCAAAAATAAGTCTTACATCAATGTCAACTAAAGGATCCATAACTTCTACGATTTTGTTGCAAATATAACTTTTTGTTGCCACACTACGCCGAAACTTCCAAAAGATTACCACGTTAGTTGGCTATATGAAAATAAAATAGTACTTTTGTGCCCGATTAATTAAACTATTAACTAAACAAACAGAGTAATGACTAACCAGTACGAAACCGTTTTCATTTTGACTCCCGTTTTGTCTGCTGACCAGATGAAGGAAACGGTTGAAAAATTCAAGACTCTTCTCACCAGCAACGGTGCAGAAATCTTGAACGAGGAGAATTGGGGTCTCAAAAAATTAGCTTACCCCATTGAGAAGAAATCAACAGGATTCTACATTCTGCTTGAATTCAAAGCCGACCCTTCATTGATGCTCAAACTCGAAACCGAGTATCGTCGCGAAGAGCGCGTGATCCGTTTCATCACTGTTAAATTGGACAAATACGCTGCCGAATACGCAGAGAAACGCCGCAGCAAGAACGCTAAAAAAGAGGAGGAATAAACAATGGCACAAGCAAATTCAGAAATCAGATACCTAACCCCGCCTTCAATCGAACTGAAGAAGAAAAAATATTGCCGTTTCAAAAAAAGCGGCATCAAGTACATTGACTACAAAGATCCCGAGTTTCTCAAGAAATTCCTTAACGAGCAGGGTAAAATTCTTCCCCGCCGCATTACGGGAACTTCACTCAAATATCAGCGTCGCGTGGCTCAAGCCGTAAAACGCGCACGCCATTTGGCACTGCTTCCCTTTGTAACAGACTTGATGAAATAATTAAAGAGGAGAAAAACAATGGAAGTAATACTTTTAGAAGACATCCAAGGATTAGGATATAAGGACGATATAGTAAAGGTAAAGAACGGCTACGGTCGCAATTACCTCATCCCCACAAAGCGCGCGGTCATTGCATCGGAAAGTGCACGCAAAGTGCTCGCTGAGAAACTGAAACAGCGTGCTCACAAGCTTGAGAAAATCAAACAGGAGGCTCAGGCTCTTGCAGACAAACTTGCAAAAGTTCCTGCATTGGTTATTGCTACCAAAGTCAGCCCCACCGGCGTTATCTACGGCTCGGTTAATTCTTTGCAGATTGCCGACAAGCTCAAAGAAGCCGGTTTCGACATTGACCGCAAGCGTATAGACGTTAAAGGCGTTAAGGAAATCGGCGAATACACAGCTACCATTCATCTTCACAAAGAAGTTACTGCAGAAGTTCCCTTCTCTGTTGTTGACGAGGATGCTAAAGTAACCGAAGAATCTGTAAAAGCTGCAGAAAAGGCTGAAGAAGCAAAAGAAGCAGCTGCCGCAGAAGTAAAAGCCGAAGAAACCGAAAACGCAGAAGCTTAAAATAAGAGCAAAAAACAATCATAAGCTATAATTTCGTCAGCCGTTCCAATATAGGAGCGGCTGATTTTTTTATAAACACAACCCCACTTACCGCAAAAGCATACGGACATTCACACATACGCATACCTGATTCTCAGCAGCATTTCCATATTCTCATACAACTGCTCTCAATATTTTGTTTTCCAGAAGGGAAAATTTCAGAAGCACATCATTATAAGGTTTAGCAAAAACAAGTTGCAGAGAAATTCTACTCTTATAAAGGTTGTATAGACCGGAGGAAAGTCTATAAGAAAGCCGCTGCAAAAATCGGTTTTACTGATTATTTGCCGCTGTTACGGGAAGATTTTTCAAAATTCATCTGCATAAACAGGCATACAGAGCATAACATGGAAGTTTATTACAGGAATAGTATGTCATTATCCCGACATATTATTTTTCAATGCCTTATTTCTCGTGGCATAGCATAATACCACATAAGCAAAACAAGTTGTAAGGATGTTCTAATCTTGTAAAGGTAGTATAGTCGGAGGACTTTTAATAAGATAGTCAATGTAAAACGCAATATTCACAGGTTCCTGCCGCTTTTGCGGGAGAAAATTTCAGTCTTCTTTGAAATATACCAACGGTCAAAGCGCAAATTTTATTTCCATTGCAGAGGAAAATCAGATTTCTCGGAAATAAGCATACAGACAAAGAACATATTTTGATTTTGCAGCTACACAATTTTGGCGTTACACATATTTGCAGTTTCAAAATGCCGATTTTATTTCGGGGTTTCAAATTTCAAACGTGGTAAATCAGACGAACAAATATTCGGATACCGTAAATGCACAACAGACAAAACAGAATGCAACACATTATGCCTACAGAAAAATCAATGTTACCACAACAGAATTTTTATTGCGGTTGCACGGAACAAACGTATATTCATGAAGCCGACAGTATGCGAAAAAGCAATACGGACAACAAGTAAAAACGAACACTTTTTCCACAAAAACAGACCCGGGATTCGTTGATTTTTTAGCGGCTTCAACACAGAAGAAGAAACATAAGGCACTTGTTTGAAAATACAAGGCATTTATTTTAAAATATGTGCCTTGTATTTCAAAATACATGCCTTATATTTTTCGTTTTTATATATTACTGAAACACAGCATCATATAAAAACACAAAAATCTCAGGTTATTTCCTTGTTTTACGCCTTGGCAAAAGTGTGCATTTTGTCATGCCCGATGCCGTGCAAAGTATGACTTTGACAAAAACATAAGAACGCACAATTTCGCAGAAACAAAACATCCCTTGCGCTCATACGCAAAGGACACAAAAAAAAACCTGTAAGGAATTTTCCTCGCAGGTTTCAATTCTCTCTAGTTCGTAGAATAATTACTGAGCGTCAGCAGCAGCGGTATCAGCAGCAGCGGTATCAGTAGCAGCTGAATCGGTGCTATCAACTGCAGCGCTGTCAACCTGAACTGAATCAGAATCTGTAGCAGGAGCTGCATCGTTTGACTTGTTGCCGCAGCTTGCGAATGACATTGCTGCGATTGCTACGAACATGAATACTAACTTTTTCATTTCTGTCTTTTTTTTAGTAAAACAATCAATTGCTTTTAAAACCGATGCAAAGGTAAGGACTTTTACTAATATGATGAACACTTTTTTGCCGTTTTTTTTCAACAATTTTTCGGTTACAATCTTATTTATCTGTTATTCTGCAACTTACAGCGAAACATTATTTTTCTTTTTTGATGTAAAACTTATTTCGTATCTTTGTATTATAATATCACATCCCTACAAATCTGGCACACGCAGACGCAATAATGGCACAATATGATGACATGAATGGCATGAAAGCCACGTTTCGCACTTTGGGCTGTAAGCTCAATTATGCCGAAACATCCTATATAGAGGACAAACTACGCAGTATAGGCGTGGAGACAACGGACAACGGCAACGCGGACATCTGTCTTGTAAACACATGTTCGGTTACCGAAATGGCCGATCACAAATGTCGTCAGTTTATTCACAAGCTTGTTAAGGACAATCCGCAGGCTTTTGTGGTTGTCATGGGATGCTATGTGCAGCTTCAACCGCAAAAAGTTTCCGAAATAAAAGGCGTGGACCTCGTGGTGGGCATGGAAAACAAAGGAAAGATATTGGAATATATCGCCGAAGGCATTGCCCGCAAACGCCAACAGAAAAGCGGAGCACTGCACATGCAGAAAAGCGGCGCAATGCGCGACATCAAGACTTTTGTTCCCTCGTGTTCGCGCGGCGACAGGACAAGATATTTTCTGAAAGTGCAGGACGGCTGCGATTATTTCTGTACATATTGCACCATTCCCTATGCACGCGGGCTCAGTCGCAGTCCTTCGGCGGATTCCATAGTAACGCAGGCAAAAGAAGTTGCCGCTCAAGGCGGAAAAGAAATAGTCATAACCGGCGTGAACATCGGTGATTTCGGACGCAAAGGCGGTGAAAACTTCGAAATGCTTGTAAAGCGGCTCGACAAAGTGGACGGCATAGAGCGTTACAGGATTTCATCGATAGAACCGAACCTTCTGACGAAAGAAATAATAGACTTCTGCGCAAAATCGCGCAGTTTCATGCCCCACTTCCACATTCCGCTGCAAAGCGGAAGCGATACCGTGCTGAAGTTAATGCACCGCCGATACGACACAAAGTTTTTTGCAGAAAAAATATCGGAAGTACATGCCGCCATGCCCGATGCGTTTATCGGCATAGACGTTATTGTGGGCACAAGAGGCGAGACACCGGAACTTTTCGAGGAAACTTTTGAATTTCTGTCGGCTCTCGACTTTGCGCAACTCCATGTGTTTCCCTACTCCGAGCGTCCCGGCACGCAAGCTTTGAAGATTCCTTACATCGTGAAGCAGCAAGACAAGCACGAACGCACTCAGCGGCTCATTGCTCTCTCGGAAAAGAAACGCAAGGACTTTTATCGCAGATATTGCGGTACACAAAGAAAAGTTCTTTTCGAACATACAATGCACAACGGCAAAATTCACGGGTTCACCGACAATTATATTCGCGTAGAAGTGCCCGGAGAAAATGCCGAAAACCTTGACAACAGACTCGTAAACGTGGTTCTCGGCGATTTCAATGCCGACGAATCAGCACTTAAAGGCACTATTATAATATGAAACGCATTGCAGTTGTCATACTTAACTATAACGGAGCGGAAATGCTCAGGCGTTTTTTGCCCAATGTACTGGAGAATTCGCCCGAAGCCAATGTTTATGTGGCCGACAACGGTTCTACCGACAATTCCGTAGAGACAATGAAGCGGGAATTTCCGCAAGTACCGCTCATTTTATTTGACAAAAACCACGGCTTTGCCGAAGGTTATAATCTGGCAATAGGAAAAGTGGAAGAGGAATACGCACTTCTGCTTAATTCCGATGTAAAAGTTTCTCCGCGTTGGCTTCAGCCGCTGATTGATTACATGGATGCCAACGCCGATGTGGCAGCTTGTCAGCCCAAGATCCTTTCCTATCGCAACATGTCCTATTTTGAATATGCCGGGGCTGCAGGAGGTTTCATGGACAAATGGGGATATCCGTATTGCCGAGGCAGAATTTTCGGAACAGTTGAGAAAGACGAAGGACAATATAACTCCATATCCGACGTATTTTGGGCTACGGGGGCTGCATTAATGGTCAGACGGGAAATTTACATTGACAACGGCGGGCTCGACTCCCGTTTCTTTGCCCACATGGAGGAAATAGATTTTTGCTGGAGGCTTCGCAGCCGTGGTATGAGAATTGTCTGCATTCCGCAAAGCTATGTGTTCCACATCGGGGGCGCAACTCTCAAGACCACGAACCCCAAGAAAGTCTACCTGAACTTTCGCAACAATCTGCTGATGCTTTACAAGAACACTCCCCAAAGTAATCTTGAATGCGTCATGCGTTTTCGTAAGATTTTCGACAATGTTGCGGCATTGAAATTCCTGCTTACGGGAGACGTAAAGGCTTTTCGCGCCATTCGGGAGGCTCGCCGGGACTTCAAGGTCATGAAAAACGACTTCGAAGCGGCTCGTCGTGAAAATCTTGCCAAATGTGTTGTGAGCAGCATACCGGAACAAACAGACTACAGCATATTACGCCTATACTATATAGGAATGAAACATAAATTTTCGCAACTTCCATGACACCCGCACTCTATCTTATTCCCACCGTACTTGGAGATTCTCCTGCCGAGAGCGTTTTTCCACCTGCCAACCGCGAGATAATTAAAGGCATAAAGCATTTCATTATCGAGGAAACCCGCACGGCAAGGCGTTTTCTTAAGTTCATGGACAAGGAAATAAACATTGACGAACTTACATTCTATCCCATGGGCAAACACTCCGATGCCATGGCGTTTGACAGGTATCTTGCACCGCTCAAAAGGGGTGAAGCAATGGGAATGATAAGTGAAGCCGGTTGTCCGGCGGTTGCCGACCCGGGCGCAACCATTGTTGCCATGGCGCAAAAGACCGGCATGAAAGTCGTGCCCCTTGTGGGACCTTCCTCAATACTTCTTGCGCTAATGGCATCGGGTATGAACGGGCAGAGTTTCGCTTTCAACGGTTACCTTCCCATTGACGAGGGAGAAAAGGTCAGAGCGTTGAAGCATTTCGAAGCACGCGCCATAAAAGAAAAGCAGACACAAATGTTCATAGAAACGCCTTATCGCAACGGGAAATTCATTACTTTGATGCTCAAAACCCTTTCGCCGTCCACACGAATGTGTATTGCGGCGGGCGTTACCTGCAGCAACGAAAACATAAGGACCATGAGCGTTGCGGAATGGCGCAAAGCCGAAATTCCCGACCTCAGCCACACTCCGGCAATCTTTGCCATTGGACACTGATGCCGCACTGAAGCAAAACGAAAGCGCATTCCCCAAACGGGAATGCGCTTTTTCTTTGAGTTGTGGGCAAAGCTTACTTTATTGGGAAGTCTTTTTTCAATAGTTTCTTGCCTTTGTTGCTCACAACCTGTATTTTGAGTTTTTCATTGTCGGCTTCGCCGGTGAGATACGAATTGTTGGAATTGATTATTACCGGGAAATTCACGCCCTCAAGGTTGGGATAATAAGCAAAACGGTGATAGTGTGCGCAAAGCATGACATCGACATCAGCGTTATTGAGAATCGACGCGAACTTCTTCTTTACTTCCAAATCGCCATGCCATGCATTTTGTTTGGGTGCTGGCGGAACGTGGCAAATCACCACATGATATTTCGCCTTTTTGTATTCCTCCGAATTTATCACCTTCTTAATCCACTCTGCCTGCGCTGTGCGATATTCGTCATAGACATTGGCTCCGGCATATTCCAAATCGTCGTCGGGTTTATCCTCTCCCGCGTCAAGAGCAAGGAAAAACACAGGACCTTGTTGCCAGGAAAAGAAAATATTGTCCTGTCGCGGGCAGATGTAATTCTGGAAATTCACAGCAGATGCGCCACGGGTTTCATGGTTTCCGCGAACATAATACAAAGGTATCTCGGAAGCGAAAAGATTTACGCTCTCATCGAGAAATCCTCTGAACAGTGCTTCGTCATCGGGCATTATGCTCACCATGTCTCCGTTGTAAATCACCATATCACGCTTTTGGAAATCGCCCTTTTCAAGCATCTGTTTCATAACGTCCACTCGTTCGTGAATGTCGTTGAGAACAAGAAACGATGTTTCGGGCTTCGACGCATCGTTTGTGGTGAACGTCAGCGGAGCTTTACTATACACGTTTGTTGCAGCCACATATCCGTAAATGATATGCCAGCCTTCGCGCTTCAGCACCTCTTGCGAGTAGATGCGATAGCGATATTTCGTTCCGGGCTTCAAACCTGTCAGTTTCACGGCGTGCACTTTTCCGGTGCGTTTCACGCCTATGTGGGCATCATAATACTTGGGACGGCTCTCGGCATAGAAATTTGTTCCGTCATCAGGCGCAAGTTCCACCCAGCCATTGGCTTCGTTGTTGGTGGTCCAAACTATTGTTGCCTCAGTTTCGTAAACATTTTGAAGATATGGTCCGTGGGTTATGGCTATTCCGTCAGCGCATACGGCAACAGGGAGAACTGCCAAAAACACTGCCGCAAGCAGAAATTTGATTTTTCGATTCATCGTTTATTATAGGTTTTTAATTTCATTTCCTTTACAAATATAGCGATTTAAGTGCAACTTCCGGTGTGCCTCGTCGCAAATATTGCAAAACTTACCCGTTGTACAGCAAAAGGGGTTCCGGCTAACAGGCAACCAACACGGCAAAATCAGGCTGCCATGGGTTTGAAAAACTGCGTCAGTTGTTATCGGAGCATGCAAAGAGAATGAATACCACATCATAACATTCACATTTTATTCAATACAGGTTCCCGCGGTCGCACTTCCCCACCCTTTATGCGCCGCAACTCAAATTTCGCACATAACTCCCTGATTTTCATAACAATCAGAGCAATTTCCGAACATTTGTATAACTTATTGTCATTCACATATTTAACTTCGTCAAAAATACAAGCCATATATTTTGAAACAAGTGCCTTGTATTTTAAAATATATGGCTCGTAATTTTTGCAACATGCCTTATGTTTTTTGCGATGAGGCGAAAAAACTTTTCCAAAACACTTATCGTAATGAATATATCCATTGATACATGCGAAATAATACGAAAAAAGACTTCCGAAACGAGTTTCGGAAGTCTTTAATTCCAAGCAGTATTTCTTTACTTGCGTTTAGTGGTCTTCTTCACCGTTTTCTTGGCGTTTTTGCTCAAATCAAGAATACGGATGTTGCGGAAACGCACACCTGCACCATGACCGCAGAAGCTAACATAGCCATCCTTGTTGAAAAGTCCGGGGTGGTTTTTGTGGTCCACGGTATAAGGATTTTTCTCTCCGCCGTCGGGAGCCACATTATGTCCCTTGCAAGCCTCGCGAATGTTGCAATCGGTAATAACTTCTCCGTTCACGGTAACGGTAATACGGTCGCCAACGGCACGAATTTCCTCGGTGTACCAAGTGTTCTGCTTAAAGGTGATGTGCTTTGGCACGCAGATTCCGTAAACCGAGCCGTGCATCTGATAAGGTTGCAAACCGGCATAAATAGGATCGTCATGGTCGAGAATCTGAATCTCCATTCCGTCATAAGCAGCGTCGCTGCCGATGTTTGTACGTATGCCCACGCCGTTGTTTACGCCCGGGGTTTCATAACGGAAGTCAAAGCGATAAACGAAATCGCTATACTTTTTCTTGGTATAAAGATTACCGCTTCCGCCATAGTTGGCTGTTACGAAAATAGTGCCGTTGTCGGGAGTATATCCGGTGGTATTTCCCTGCCAATTATCGAGAGAACGACCATCAAACAGTATTTCGAAACCGGCTTTCTTCTCCTCGTCCGAAAGAGTATAGACCGGAGTTGAAGGAAGATTGCAGACATTGGCATTGCGCAAGTTAATGCTGCCGCTGTTTGCCACAAGTTCCATTGCGCCTGCCACAGGATTCTTGACAGCTCCCACAGTTTCTTTGAGAACAGCGTTAGCCACGAGAGATTCGCCGTTTGAAACAACAAACAAACGATCGGCAACGATGCGAACCTCAAGAGTATTGTATTCGCCTTTGGGATTGAGCGCAAGAGACTTCTTGCCGCCAACGATTTCCACCTTGTCGGTTGTGAGACGAGCAACAGGCACGCCGCGCAAAACCACTGTGGCTTCACCATCTGCAATCCAGTCGAAAGATAAAGCTATGTTCTCGCCGTTTTTATTGAAAGTTTCTTTTCCTCCTGCAGAAAGCTTTTTGGAATTAACGTTCAGTGTGAATCCGCCGTCCGTTGCGTGTTTGCCGAGAATCTCCGTAATTTGGTCTACAGCATATCCTGCGTCGGCATCACCTCCGGCTTTTTTGGCAAGAGCCACTTCCTTAGCCTTGTTGAGAGCGTTTTGCGCATCCTTACCCGCATTCAATTCGGCAGAATGAGCCAGAATGTTTTTCACGGCATTGGCAGCGGCGTAAGCAACATCCGATTCGTTCATTTTTCCTGCAACCACAGCAAGCGACTGAACCTTGTAAATCTTGCCAAGTTCGGAAATGATGCTGTTGGAAAGCCCTGCGGAAGGTTTGATGTCAAGAGCGTTTATAAAACTCTGGTATTTCTTTACTTCATTGCCCTCATATTTTACAACGAGAGACACAAAGCGCGAAAGAAGTTGCTCCTTGTAAGTGGAATTATGTCTGGCTTCGTTCAAAAGCACAGGGATAACGTTGGAATTGTCAACAATGAGCAGAGCCTTTGAAGCAGCTTCGGCAGTGGCAGAATTGTTCAAAGCCTTCTGAAGTTCGGCAAGAGCCTCGGAAGTTCCCGATTGTGCCAAAAGAGGATAGTAATACTCCGGATGAGAAGAGCTCTTGAGATACTGTGCAGCCTTGGCATATTGGGAAGAAGCATTTTGAGCCACGAGAGAATTGCAAAGAGCCGTCTGAAGTTTCTCGGCAGAAGCACCGGAACTCTTCTCGAGCAGGGAAGCCACGTTGTCGGAATAATTACTTGCCGAAGCAACCACACCGGTGAGGGCTTCGTAAGCGGCAGAACTGATTGCCTCGGTTGAAGAACCCGTAAGTTTTGCAACTTCATCGTATGCCTTGTGAATATGACGCTGACCTGCGAGTTTCAATGCGGGAACAAGCACAGACGCATCCTTACCTGTTTTAAGTACATTGAGTACTCCCGATGAAATATCTCCGTTGAAAGCAAGAAGTTGTTTGGAAGCATACTCGCCATTTCTGCCGGAAAGTTGGGCAATCAGAGCTTCGAGAGCCTTAGGCGAGCCTATTTTCGCAGCAGCTTCCATTCCTGCACACGACAAAGCGGAATCGTTGGCGGCAACTGCCGAAAGAATCACGGCTTCTTGCGAATTGACATGATTGTTTCCGAGCCATTTCACAACATCTACCTTGGCATCGCCTGAAAGTTTGGAAAAATTCGAAGCAACTTTGGCAAAAATTCCCTCACCTGCCGTTTCTTTGGCAAAATCCAGGGCTGTGTTGCGATATTCTACGTTTCCGTCCTTCAAAGCTTTTAATATTTCGTTGCCCGAAGCATTGCCCGAAGCTTTCAAAAGCAAAGCCAATCCTGCGCAACGGGTAGCCGGAGCAGAAGATTTGACAAGATTTTTCGCAGACTTCAATACAGTTTTATTATCAGACCTATAGAGAATCTTCAAATAGGCATCAAGCGCACGACTATCGTCAGGAGCATAGCCTGCAGCCTTGGCTGCGTTCTCGAGAACCTTCAAAGATTTCGCAGAACCCACAGCAGCGAGAGCATCATAGACAGCAATCTTCGTTTTTGCGTCTGCGCCGTTAATCCAAGAGATAAGCAAATCCTCAACACCGTTGAGTTTGCGGGCTTCTACTATCTTGGCAAGCGAATAATGCGGAACGTTGCCGCCATTCTTTACAAGATTCAAAGCATCTGCGTCTATTCCGCTCATGCTTTCTATTGCAGCAAGCGCAGGAACGGACAGCTTGGGGTTTACAAGGTTATTGGCAAAGAACGAAAAGTCTGCCGGCTCCGCCACACGGCGAATAAGCGTAATAAGGAACGTTTTGTTTGTTTCGTCATTGCATTTGTCGAAAGCCTTAAGCAATCCGGCTTTCACTCCGGGGCGACATTTTGCTCCTTCCCGGCTCGCCGCATAATCGGTAATGCCACTGAGAGCATATTCAAACACTGCGTTTTTAACGTTATCCCCTGCGGGCTTCAAGTTTCCGGCTATCTGCAGCACACCTTGCTCTCCCGTGGCTGCCATCTCAGACATGACACGATTGAAAACCTCAAGATTTTTAGCAGGAAGCTGTGCAAGTCCGTCGGCAACTATTGTAGATGCCACGCGATTGCGACTGTCGGTTTGTGCAAAGGCAGTTGCGAAGCACAAAAAGGCAATCAGGAATGATGATATATACTTTTTCATTTTCTGTTTTCGGTTTTGGGTATTTACATTTCAGGTGTCATATTAAAGATGCCACTCTCCGCGCATGGGTTGATTGATCATTGCCGTTGCATCCGGGTCGCCGGTAAAAATTCCTTTTACAGGATCGTAATTAAGTACCTTGCGGTTGAGACGTAAAGCAATAGCCGCCATATTTACAAGTGTACAGCTGCGATGACCATTGACTTCGTTGAGCGCAAACTTCTGACGTGTGCGAATACATTCTATAAAGTCGGTGCGTTGTGGCTCGGGATCGGGCATTTCCGCAATCTTGTTCATAACATCCGGTATGGTGCATTCAAAGCCTTGGAAAACTTTGCCTTTGGGTCCCTCTATGTAAGGAGTTTTTCCCTGCGATTCGAAGCCTTCTCCCTCGAGAACTATCTGACATCCGTCGGCATATGTATAAGTTATCTTGTGCCAAATGCCAACAGCGTCGGGATGCTGCTGGGGAGCGTCAACTTCTATCTTTATAGGCGACTCGTCGTCCTTGTCCAAGAGATATTGCACGGGATCAAGGTAATGTTGTCCCATATCAGTGAGTCCGCCGCCATCGTAATCCCAATAGCCACGGAATGTTTGGTGAGTGCGGTGAACGTTATAGGGTTTGTAAGGAGCAGGACCAAGCCACATGTCATAATCAAGGTTTGAAGGAACAGTTTGCGGCACAAGATTTTCTTTTCCCACCCAAAAGAATTTCCAAGTAAAGCCTGTTGTTCCGGAGACAGTAAATTTCAAAGGCCATCCCAACAGACCGCTTTTAACGAGTTTCTTTAATGGTTCAACCGTTGTGCCGAGTCCGTAGAAAGTATCCTTGAATCGGAACCACGTGTTCAGACGAAATATTCTGTTGTAGCGTTTCACAGCCTCTTTCACGGCGCGTCCTTCGCCTATGGTGCGCGTCATGGGCTTTTCACACCAGATGTCTTTACCCGCTTTTGCGGCTTCAATAGACATTAGTGCGTGCCAATGGGGAGGAGTTGCTATATGCACAACATCTACATTGGGATCTTTTATAAGATCGCGGAAATCGTGATATGTGGCACAGTCTTCATTGAATTTTTCCTTGGCTTCGGCTTTTGCCTGCTCAAGATGTTTGCTGTCAACATCGCACATTGCCACAAGGCGACAATATTTGTCGCTCGTGAAATGGTAAGACGACCTGCCTATACCGCCAACGCCGATAATACCTTTTGTTAACTGGTCGCTGGGAGCCACTCTGCCCCTGCCGCCAAGCACACTGCTCGGAACTATGGAGAACAATCCTATTCCGCCAACAGCTTTCAAAAAATCTCTTCTGTTAGTCTTCATGTTATTGTGAGTTATTTTTGTTTCGTTGTCTATTGCAAATATAAACAAAAACACACAATTAACGCGCAAATGTGCAAACAATATGAAAAACACCGCCTTAAAAGCAGAGTTTATTCAAAAAAAGCAAAAATGGTTCCGCTTTCCGTGCCGAAAAATGGTTCGAAATGCAAATCAAAGCAGTTTGGCGTATGCCTCAACCGCATGATTCACCGTTTCAACCGCCTCGTCCATTGTACAACGAAGCTCTCCGCCCGAAGCATTCTGGTGTCCGCCGCCGTTAAAGAACTCCGCAGCCATTTTATTACAGGGAAAATCGTCCACGGAACGCAGGGAAACTCTTATTTTTCCCCCTTCGGTGTCCTCGCGCAGGGCTATCGAGAGTCTCATTCCCTTTACAACCAGCGGCATATTGACAAGTCCCTCGGTGTCTCCGCGTTGGAAATTGAAACGTCGCATTTCTTCGCCCGTAAGCGTGTAGTAGCACGCACGAAGTTTGGGATAGAAGTGCAGTTTGTTGTAAAGAACATAACCGGTAAGCCTTACGCGGCTCTTGGAATAGTTGTTGAAAACGTTGCGATAGACTTTGTCTTTGTCAAACCCTTTGGTGAGCAATTCGCTTATTATGAAATAAATTTCCGGACTTGAGGAATTGTAGGCAAAGCCGCCCGTGTCGGTCATCATGCCGCAATACACGCACACGGCTTCATCTTTTGTCATGGCGGGGAAGTGTCCTAATTGCCACAATATGCGGAACACCACTTCGGAAGCCGAACTTAAATCGGGGCGACACACGCGGAGTTCGGGTTGAAACACCGGTTCGGGATGGTGATCCACCATTACTTTTCGTGCACAACTGTTTTTGACCATCGTACCAAGGGCATTGATTCGGGAAAGGTCGTTGAAGTCAAGACAGAAAACCGTGTCGGCATCCGCTATAAGGCTTTCCGCCTTTTCGGGAGCCACATCGTGGCACACAATGTCGGATGCTCCGGGAAGCCACATGAGGAAATCGGGCAGACTGTCGGGCATGACGAGAGCAACTTCCGTGTTTCTTGTGTGCAGATATGCGGCAAGGGCAAGCGAAGAACCTATTGCATCGCCGTCAGGGGCGGAATGGGCGATTATCACAGCTTTATTTGTTTCGGCTACAATCTTTTCAAACAAAGCCGCCTGGGCTTCCGACATTATATTTTCAAGCATTTTCTGTCTTATTTTGTGGATTGATTTTTTACAATGGCAAAATTAAGAAAAACTTACCTATTTGCAAGATTGAGTTTCGGTTCAACACCGGTTTATTTGGGAGAAAAACAACGGCAAACCACTTTTTTTAATGCCGGCATGCTTTTTCCGTGCAAAACCGTGTGTAAACAGCATCCGAAAGGGTGCGAAATCAACCGTTCGGGAAGGCAATTTTTCGCCTTTTGTAAGTCATTGAAAATCAAAGGTCATTTTTCACAAAAAATATAAGGCATATATTTTGAAATACAAGGCACATATTTTAAAATAAGTGCCTTGTATTTTTCACAACAAGCCATGTGTTTTTTCGCACGCCCTTTTCGAACCCCCAAATCAGGCTTGCGGTACTCTGAAAATAGCAACAAATTTTTCTCACTAATCATGCGCCGCACAATGTCTGTCTATCGGCATTTCCAATGCCCCTTGCGCGTCCAAATCGTGCACACGCACTCCCGATTTTCTGCATTCGCGCAAAAACTTCGTCCTGCGTGCAGCCGATATTCCTGTGTCCAAAACAACCAAATCAGACTTTACCTTTTCCAACCACGCCTGCAAATTTCCTTTGAAGCCACGCGATACGAAAACCGCATCAACTTTTACAGTCGAAATTCCGTCATGGCGCGGCGTGGAGGCATCGAGGAAAAGAAATGTGCGGTTGCCGAACAAAAGCAAACCGTCATAAAATTTGGCATAGCGGCTTTCAAAACCGTCATGCAGGCGCACGGGACGGCTCATTCCGCATCTTGCCCAATAGTCATGCGACACGGTGGTCATGGCGTGCCACACCGCCTCGTCGCTCTCGGTTGCAGGAGAATAAAGATAGGATTCGCAGGAAGACACTACAAACTGCGCCGCACTCACACGGGTTCCGCCATAAAACCACACGCTTCCCGGGCGGCAGGCATTGGTTGCGGTAATCGTTTGCACCGCTATCGCCGCAACTATGACGGTTGCCATAAATATAAGGTATATCCTTTTGCGCGAAGCAACCCACCCGAACAGCAGCAACAACGCCACGCATAGCACAGCAACCGTGGGGAGCGACGGATAGAGCGTCAGCGACGCGCCGGGAAGAGAGCCGGCGAAGTCAAGAAAGGAAAACTGAAAACGCAGAAGGGTTTTGAGCAGCCAACCAACCGCTACCGCCACGGGATGAAGCCACGACAGGGCGGCAAGGGCGAACGAAAGGGAGACTATGACCGTTGCCATGGGCACAACGACAAGGTTGGACAACATGAAATAGGTGGGAAAATTGTGGAAATGGTATGCCACAAGCGCAGCAACGCCCGCCTGGGCGCACAAAGACACTGCCATGAACGCCCAAAGCTTTCCGGCAGGCGAAGAAGCAATCACCTGCGGCGGCGCAACAAAGGGCATGAGTTTGAGAATGGACAATACCGAAACGAAAGACATTTGGAAACCCACATCAAAGAGCGACAGCGGGGCGAAAAGCAATATAAGAAAAGCGGCAAGGTAAAGGTTACCCTCGGAAAGGGGATTGCCGCCGGCAAGAGCGGACATGCACACGAGCGTACACATTATGGACGCCCGGACAAGCGATACGGGCATGCCGGCAACCACAGCGTAAAACCACACAAACAGTATTATAGCCACCTGTGCGGGCACACGCATCCTGCGAAAACGCCCGCCGAACGTAAGAAGATACTGAAGCAACGAAAATATTATGCCAAGGTGCAGACCGGACAGGGCAAGAACATGACTTGTGCCCGTGTGCGAAAAAACATCGCGCATGCGGCGCGACACATGCGACTTTTCGCCCAAAGTCATTGCCGACACCACCGCAAGAAAGTCCCCCTCAAGCCCGGCGTTGCGGTAAAGGCGCATCAACCGCAGGCGTATGTTTTCGCCCCAAAGCATTACGCGGTCGCCCAAACCGAGACACTGCCCGCGCAATCTCGCAGACTGTGCGGAGGACAAGGGCACAACATCGTCGGCAAAAACGAAAGCCGTGCCGCCAACTCCGTGAAGTTTCAGATAAGAAGCATAGTCGAACTCATAAGGATTGCCTGCGTTACGCGGTTCTGCCATTTTAGCATAAATCATAACTGCATCGCCGCTTTTCAAAGTATCAATGCCTTTGGAGCGAAGAACTGTGATTTCCGCATTGCGGTTCACGCGGTGAAAAACGCCCCTTTCGTAAACCTCGGCAACCCTTATGCGAAATCTCGCAACGCGCTCCCGCAGCACGGGACAGGATGTTACAACTCCGCCATAGGCAGTCTTTTTCTCCGCCCACGGGTATCGGGGGTTAACAAGAGCGTCAGAAGAAGCGGCAAAACCAAGAATGAAGAAAAACAAAACGGTGGTAATGAAAAACCAGAGGTTTTCCACCCACCGTTTGTTTGATATTGCAAGAATTGCAAGCAGCAAAGCCAATGCCACAACCGCAATCCATGAAACCGTAACCGCCTGTTCGGACACACATCCTGCATATCTGCCCGCAACAATGCCCGAAGCCAGCGGCAACAAGAAACGTAGCACCGGAAATCTGCCTAACGCCGAAAACGAAATGCCCCGCGTTTTGCTATCCGTGCCCATTTCCTCTGTTCTTTGCCGCTCTTATTCCATTGATTTCAGAGCCTCGATTTCCGCTTCCGGGTCGGGAGCGTTGAACACTGCGCTTCCCGCCACGAGAGCATCGGCTCCCGCCTTGACAAGAAGAGGTGCATTGTCTACGTTAACGCCTCCGTCCACTTCGATAAGAGCTCCCGAACCGCAGGAGTCAATCATGCTGCGCAGCTTTTCAACCTTTTTCAGGGAATGTTCAATGAACTTTTGTCCGCCGAAGCCCGGATTTACCGACATAATGAGAACAAGATCGAGATCTTCTATTACGTCTTCAAGCATCTCCACCGGCGTTGACGGATTAAGCGTTGCCCCTGCAAGCATTCCCGCAGAATGTATTTGCTGAATGGTTCGGTGTAAATGCGGACTGGCTTCCACGTGAACATTCATTATGCGTGCGCCAAGATCTTTCACGTTTTCGATGTAGCGTTCCGGCTGAACGGTCATAAGATGTACGTCAAGCGGTTTCCTGGCTACGTTTGCAATGGCTTGCATAACGGGAAAGCCGAACGATATGTTGGGAACAAAAACTCCGTCCATTACATCAAGGTGCATCCAATCGGCACTGCTGCGGTTCAACATCTCGACATCGCGGGCAAGATTGCCGAAATCGGCAGCAAGTAAAGAGGGAGAAATAATCGGTGTCATATTACGTTTCGTGATTTAACAGGATTGTTACAGATTTTTCACCTTAGCCGCCACATTCTTCACCTTTTCGCGAAGCTCGTTTATGTTGCAGTCAACGCTGTCATAGGCAAGAGCCACGCCAAGTCGGCGGTCTTTCCAGGCACGCGGCTTTCCGAAGATACGCAAATCGGTGCGCGGCTCAAGAAGTGCGTCGTCCACACCAATAAAATCGGGTTCGACCGCCGTGTTACTTACTGCGAGAATGGGACAACTGGCTCCGGCGCGAAGAAGTTCTATCTCCGGCACGGGAAGTCCGAGCAGCGCACGAAGGTGTAGCTCAAACTCGTTAAGATTCTGCGTTTGCGCGAGAGTAACCATGCCTGTGTCGTGGGGACGTGGGGAAAGTTCCGAAAAATAAACCCCGTTCTCATTACTCAAAAAGAATTCTACGCCCCAGATTCCGTAACCGGTGAGCGCATGAGTAACAGCTTTCGCCATGTGTTGGGCTTCTTTCAGATGTTCCGGCTTTATGACTGCCGGTTGAAAGCTCTCGCGATAATCGCCATGCTTCTGCACATGACCGATAGGCGCACAGAAAAGAGTATTTCCGTTGCGCTGCGTAACAGTAAGGAGAGTTATTTCACTATCAAACTTTACAAATTCCTCAACTATTACTTCCATTACATCGCCTCGGGCTCCGCTGCAGGCAAAGTTCCAAGAAGTTTTAATGTCTTCTTCATTGCGGATGACACTCTGCCCGTGTCCGGAAGAAGACATGAGAGGTTTCACGACGCAAGGCATTCCAATTTCCTCTACAGCGTCGCGCAGTTCGTCATAACTCTTTGCGTAGCGGTAACGAGCGGTTTTCAGTCCGAGTTCTTTGGCTGCAAGATCGCGAATAGCCTTTCGGTTCATCGTAAAGTTCACAGCTCGTGCGCTCGGCACCACTTGTATTCCTTCACGTTCGAAATCATACAGGCGTTCGGTGCGTATCGCCTCTACTTCGGGTACTATTATATCGGGACGATGACGGTTAACGGCTCCGTAAAGTGCGTCTCCGTCGAGCATGTTAAAGACTTCAAACTCATCAGCCACCTGCATTGCGGGAGCATGTTGGTAAGAGTCGCAAGCTATTACGTATTGTCCCAGACGTTTTGCGGCTATCACAAATTCTTTGCCAAGCTCGCCCGAGCCCAGCAACATTATTTTCTTCATATCTTGACTATTGTTGTTTCGTAGAAAGGGGATAAATTCAATTCATCACCATTGGCGCACCGCCTGCCTCGGGTATTTCCAGCGGCATATAGTTGCGGGCAAAAAACTTTAGAAATTGCAGCGTGGCTTCACGCGGAGTCATTTCGGAGGAGGAGAATTTAATCATAGGCTGTAATATATTTTGTACACTATGATAACGCTCCGCGTTCCGCTTTATTATGATGCAATATATATTTGTTGTGTTTTATTTTTGCATGGTCGCCCTAATAAACGGCGACCATGCTTTGTATTATCGCTTTTCAATCAATAAACCTCGAGCACAATGCCCCGCTCGCTCACCATCTTGCGCAGATTTATCAAGCCGTAGCGCATGCGACCGAGCGCAGTGTTTATGCTCACTCCCGTGGCATCGGCAATTTCCTTGAAACTAAGGTCTTGGTAAAAGCGCATGTACAATACTTCTTTCTGATTGTCGGGCAATTCTTTCAGAAGCCGCCCCACATCGGTAAGCGATTGCTCGGTAATCATTTTCATCTCCACAGTTATGTCGGACAAAGAGGCATCGTTGAAAAGATCGGCATCGCTCGCGTCATTGGATATGACATTCGAGTTTCGATCCTGGCGATATTTGTCAATCACAAGGTTGTGGGCTATGCGGGTAAGCCAAGCCGAGAAACGACCGCTTTCCACGTATCTGCCTTGTCTGATTGTAACGATGGCTTTCATGAATGTTTCCTGAAACAAATCGTCTGCCACCTCGTCGTCGTGTACAAGGAAGAGAATGTATGAGTATATTTTTTGCTGATAACGTGCGAGCAAAGTGTCAAAAGCGTCGCTGTCGCCATTGGCATAGTTCTTAACCAACTGCTCGTCCGAGAGTTTGCACAATTTATCCATTATTGTTTTTAATTCAATTATCTTTTAGGAGTAACGTTGTGCAATAGGCGGTAGAATTTTATGTTAAGCATGACAAAATAAGCAATATTTATTTTAACTGCCAAATTTTTTCGGCTAAAAATTCAATTCTGACGACAATCACACGGGAAAGGCAAAAAGACATAAGGCATGTCGTAAAAAATACAAGCCATATATTTTAAAATACAAGGCACTTATTTTAAAATAAGTGCCTTGTATTTTCGGGCATTCCAAACCTCTGATAAACAAGAACTTACAAAGCCCTTGCAAAATCAGTTAAAAATCTGGTTATTAGCCACTTAGAAAAACGACCGTCTTTTGCGCCCTGAAAGAAAAAACACACGGGGCAAACTACAAGGCATAAACGAACGAGCAGAGTGGATTACCTGTTGCCGGCAAAACGAATCATTCTTCGGGCATGGCTTCGTCTCCGCCGCACATGTTCTGCGCATACGTGGCACGAAACTTCTTGGGCGAAACATGTGTAAAATTGCGGAAATACCTTCCCAAGCTCGATACGTTTTCAAAGCCCATGTTAAAAGCCACTTGCTTTATGGTGTTTTCGGGCTTGAGAAGTTCGCGTTTTATGTCGCGTATGGCATACTCGGTAATGAGTTGCAGAGCCGTTTTACCGCTTACCCTCACGCATATAGAGGCGAGGCGGCGGTTGGAAAGGTTCAGCTTTTCTGCATAATAGTCAACCTTTCTGCGGCGCGGGTATGTGGCGGACAGCAAATCGAGAAACTCATTGAATGCAGTTTCGCTTTTATAAAAGTTGTGGGCTTTCATCTCCATGTGTTGCATAAGCATATCTGTCAGATAGCATGCCGCCGCTCTCATGAGCGACTCCACCACTTCCTTGTGGTGTCTGCGCGGCGCACCGCGTAATGTATTGCGGAGAATAGCCTCGTAAGCATTTATCACATCCGATTCCTCGCGGTCGAGATGGATTACGGGATTTTTTTCAATGACCAAATTAAAATCCCAACTGTTTGCCATGAGCATCACATTGCGCATAAACTCCGTGGAAACGCACAAGCAGGAGCACTCGAAGTCCATGCTTTCCATCATGTTCTCTATGATGTGGTTTGGACGGCATATCACAAAGTCGCCAACGCCCACATTATAATCCACACCGTTTATGGTGAGCGCACCGCGCCCTTTGTTGCAAAGGGCAATGATGAAGTTTTCGATTTTAACCTTTTCGTTAAGACATATGTCCCTTATGTTGTCGAAAGCAATTACATCCTCGTCCGCGAAAGTAGCCATACTGAGAATATCTTTGCCGTTTATGTCGAAAATGTTTTTGTCAAAAGCCATGGTAGTGCGTATTTTATGATGTTTTCGTGGGTATTTTAATCGGAAAATATCTTTTCAAAAACCAAGGCATCGCAATATTTTCCTTCAGAAAACAGCCATTGCGGAAGCAAAGCCACTTCTTTGTAACCGCCCGAGGCAAACAGCCGGCGCGAAGCCTCATTGCTTTTCGCCACCAAGGCATAAAGCACATGCAAATCAACTACTCTGCGGGCATATTCGCCGAGGATGTCGAGAACTTCGCCGCCTATGCCATGCTTTCTATGGTCGGGAAACACAACAATTCCCACCTGGGCATGCTTATGGCGCGGATCGAAATCCGTAATATCGGCAAAAGCCACGGCAACATCGTCTGTATTTCTGCACGCAACGAGCCTCACCTGTTTGTCGGCGTATATGTCATTGCTGGTAGAGGATATGAAATTCCTTATGGCAAATCTCGAATAAGGAACATTGGTTGAAGAGCACGCCCAAAGCTCCGGTTCGTTTTCAATCTTTGCAAAGATTTCAACGTCTTCCGGCTCAAGGGCGCGGAGATGAATATTATCTCCTTTGAGCAGCATCAGAAAAGGCGTTTATATTTGAAATAAAGATGCACAAGTCCCTCTATGTGCTTCAAACCTATGGGCGAAAGAATTCTGCTTCGCGACATGCGCTGGCAGTGATGAAGCACCGTGAATTCGGGAACGTATGCAAGCGAGAAACCCGCCTTTTTAACACGCAGACAAAAGTCTGCATCCTCCGGTCCGTAGAATATCTTTTCGTCCAAAGGTCCCGCCGCTTCATAAGCATCCCGTCTTATTAACTGACATGCGCCTATAAGATACTCCGGTTCGAATCTTTTTTTCATTTTTTCCAAACCATAGGCATAGCGATAGCCACGCCGGTGTAGAATATTCTTGACCTTTTCGCCCAGACCGGGGTAACGTTTACAACTTTCCTGCAAAAGTCCGTCGGCATCTACGAGGCGGCAACCCGCAAGTCCCACCCCGGGATTATCTTTCATGAATTGCATCATGCCGCGAGCCACAGGTTCGGAAAGTTCCGTGTCATTGTCCAAAATCCAAAGGTATTCGCCGTTCGCACGTTCCAATGCGCGATTGCGCGCATAGGCAACGCCGCGATTTTTGTCAAGTGAAATGGCGGTGATGTCGGGATATTTATCGTGGAGAAAGTGAATGGTTCCGTCTTCGCTGCCGTTGTCAACAACAATAACCTCTACATCCTCGCGCTGCAAAAGGAAAGACATCGACTTCAAACAGTTTGAAAGCAGTTTCCTTCCGTTCCAGGTTATCAGAATCACAGACAGCAGCATGACGTTATCCGAAAAGTTTTATCTTCAAAGCCTTCAGCGCGGAAACAAATTCGTTAACGCTGTGAAAACGATGGAGTTGTTTAAGAACAAAGGCGGGAGAAAGAAAATAGCAAAGGTTTGCCCTGAAAAGAACTCGCTCCATTTCCTTGGCAGAAAAGTTAGGATAGCTCACAATTGAAGTACGCTGCACATCAGTAGGGGCATATTCTCCCGTAACTATCCATTTGTTTTCTTTCGCAAGGTTATAAAATTCCGTTCCCGGGAATGGCGAAACAATGTTGAACATAATTTGGTCAACTTTCAAGCGTCTTGCGCGACGAATGGTGTCTTTTAATTTTTCGCGGGTCTCGAGCGGAGAAGTTCCTATAAGGATATTGAGTTTGACAGGTACCTTGTATTTGTTCAGCAAAGCCACAGCCTCGTAAATTTGTTGCCTTGTAAAACCTTTCTTTATGTATTTCAGAATTTCGTCATCAAACGATTCTACGCCGAGGTCCACATATCTGCATCCCGATTCGCCGAGTATTTTTGCTATAGGTTCGGTTATTTCATCCACTCTGGCTTGACATCCCCACACAAAGCCGTGTTTTTTGAGCGCATCGCATATAGCTTTCGTGCGTTTCTCGTTCCAGATGAAATTATCATCCATGAAACCTATCGCCTTATAGCCTTGCACAGCGAGCATGTCCAATTCCTCGGCAACGTTTTCCACAGACCGGAACGAAACAGCGGGTTTTCGTCCGTTTTCTCTGCGATATTCTATCTCGCGTGCAAAGGTTAATGAACTCGGAACGCAATATATGCACTTGAACGGGCATTGTCTCGAAGTCAGCGCGGGAGTATATGGAGTTACTTTCAGTTTCGGATTGTGGAAGGTGCGATTGCCGAGCAGATGACGTGCAGGAAACGGCAACTCATCAAGGTTCTTCAAAAGCGCGTGCGGCTTGTTGTTTATCACCTTCCCGTCCTTGAGAAAAGAAATACCGTCCACTTTCTGCCAATCTCCCTCGCCGCCGCTGCGGAATGCCTGCAAAAGTTCCAAAAGTACCATGTCCGGCTCGCCGCGAAGCACTATCGTGCGCTCGTGATTGAGACATTTGTTTATATAATAGGTAGGTCCGGGACCAAGAAGCAGACAATAGGCATCAGGTTTCATACTGTGAATAATCTGTGCCGCATGCAAATCGGTGTCTATCGATAGATTTACCGTCCAGAACGAGTAAAAATCGCTGTCGTCGCGGGAAAGAAAATCTTCAAGGCAGTCTTTCTGATATGTAAAATCGTGATACGCCACATTGAATTCCCCGGATTTTTCTATGAGAGCCGCTACGGTCAACTCATATATATTAGGTGTGGGATAAACTACGTGAGTGCAGCCCGAACTTCGCTCTGCGGGGCGTTGTCCGTCCAATGTCGGTGGTATCAGAAAAGTTATCTTCATACTCGGATTTCAAAACTTTTTGCGCGGTCAGTCTTTTGCGTCCAAATCGCCCGCAATGCGTTTTTGCGTGGGGGCAAACAGCAGAGACGCCGCCACACATATTAACGCGCAAAAGCCGCCGATATTATTCAGGGTGGCATAATAAGCCCACAAATCGAATATTGTTACAATTCCGAAGCACACTATTCTCACGTTCCAAAGCATGTGGTAACGCTCCATCCTGTCTTTAAGATCCAGAGATTTGTGTTTGGTGAGAAGATGTGCGAAAAGTTTCAGCGACAAAGGCACTGTAATCATGGTTAAAAGCACGCACACCGTGTCGAGAGCGTATTCCGCGACGTCGTTTCCCACAAGTTGTCCCTTGGCTTCGGGCAAAAGTTCATAGACTCCGGCAAAGAATATCACGGCAAACAGATATACCGCATACATAATCTTACATCCGCGCGAAAGCACCTTTATATCATTGTTCTTCATCTTCTGTCGTTTTTATTTGTTACCTGTAAATTCTGTTCTGTTCAGTATGGAGCGACCGAGCGTTACCTCGTCGGTGTATTCAAGTTCGTCGCCCACCGTAACACCCCGCGCTATGACCGAAAGTTTCACACCTGTGTCGGCAAGACGGCGCGAGATGTAGAAATTCGTAGTGTCGCCTTCCATCGTGGGACTGAGAGCGAGAATCACCTCCCCCACTCCGCCGGCTTTTACACGGTCAACGAGCGACTGAATCTCTATGTTTCCCGGTCCCACTCCGTCAACGGGCGAAATCACTCCCCCCAGCACATGGTAAAGTCCCGTGTATTGCTGCGTATTCTCCACAGCCATTACATCCTGTACGTTCTCCACCACGCAAATCGTTGAAGAATCGCGCCGGGGATTGGAACAAATGTCGCAAACCTCCTCGTCGCAAATGTTATGACACACTTTGCAGTATTTTACCTCATGACGCAAAGTTTTCACTGCCTCGGCAAAAGCATCGCTTACCTCTTCGTCCTGACGAAGAAGATGCAAAACGAGGCGCAAAGCTGTTTTGCGTCCTATTCCGGGCAGATGCGAAAATTCTTCCACCGCACGGTTTAGTAGTTTTGAAGGGTATTGCTGTTCCATTTTGGCAGGCCGGCATCCGAAAAAACCATGCAAAGTTAAGAAAACTCAACCAAAAACCCTAACTTTGCCGATATTTATAAAACATACCGTTAACATGAAGCAAAGCATGCCGCGAAGAAACAAATACGACATTCTGAAATCGGAATTTGTCATAAGCAACACCGACATAAATCTGTGTCCCGACGACGGAAAGCCGGAATACGCTTTCATTGGCAGGAGCAACGTGGGCAAAAGCAGCCTCATAAACATGCTGTGTGGCAGAAAAAAACTGGCAATGACCTCGGCGCGCCCCGGAAAAACCATGCTCATAAACCATTTCCTCATTAACGACAGCTGGTATATAGTTGATCTTCCCGGCTATGGCTATGCACGACGAAGCAAAACCGACAGAGACAAATTCGGAAGCATTATATCGCAATATGTTAACGGCAGACAGGCTCTCACATGCCTTTTTGTTCTTATCGATTCGCGCGTTGCGCCGCAAAAAATAGACATAGATTTCATCAACGATGCAGGAATGCAGGGAATCCCTCTCGCCATTGTGTTTACAAAAGCCGACCGCCCCAACGACAAAGAGATGAAAGCCAACATCGAAGCCATGCGCAAAGTCCTTGGCGAGACTTGGGAGGAACTTCCCCCGATGTTCACTACTTCATCGCTTAGAAAAACGGGCAGGGACGAATTGTTGGAATACATTCACGGCATTAACACGCAACTCAACACCGCAAAATAACCTTCGACCCCATGACCGAAAAAGAACTGCGCGATTCCGGCAAACTCTACAAGCCGTTCGGCTGCGAGGAACTGCGGGCAGAATATGTCCGGGCGGGAAAACTGGTGTTCAAACTCAATTCTCTGCCGCCTTCGGGCAGCGAAGAACGCCGCGCGGTTATGCACTCGCTTTTCGGAAGTATGGGTAAGAAATGCACCATAATCCCTTCGTTCCACTGCGACTTGGGCTACAACATACACATTGGCGACAACTTTTTTGCAAACACGGGTCTCGTGATTCTCGACACCGCGCCCGTGAATATCGGAAACAATGTCCTGATTGGTCCGCAGGTCGGAATCTACGCCGCATACCACCCCCTGGATGTGGCGACCCGCATTGCTGGTTACGAAGCCGCCAAGCCCGTTACAATATGCGACGACGTTTGGATTGGCGGGCATGTGAGCATTCTCCCGGGCGTTACCATAGGCAGAGGAGCCGTTATAGGAGCCGGCAGCGTGGTTACGCACAGCATTCCGCCCGGAGTTGTGGCAGCCGGGAATCCTTGCAGGATTATCAAAAAGCCCGCCTCCGCCCACAATACGGGGAAGCCGGAAAACGAATAATATGCACATAAAAACAGCACGGTATTCATTTTTCAACCAAGCACCCGTAAATTCCTCCACATTGTACTTCCAAGCCGTAAAACCTTGAAAAACAAGCAATTAACCTCTTTTTCTTATACCTTTATAAGTCATTGTTTACCAGAGGTTTGGAATTGCGAAAAATAAAAGGCACTTATTTTGAAATACAAGGCACATATTTCAAAATATATGGCTCGTATTTTTTACGACAAGCCATGTGTTTTTCATGAAATGCGCATACGGTTGCAAAGACAACGGATACAAACCGGAAAATATTCACTTTCGCATCTGCCGCATATCACATGAAATAGTGAAAAAGGTATTGCCGCCGCGCGAAAAGGCTTTTAATTTGACAAAAATTTCACGAAACCATTTCTTTGTGTTAACTTTGCCCTTAATGTACAATACAATAACTGATCAATTCAAAACCATGAGAAAAATCTTTATCCTGCTGACGGCATTCATAGCCTTGTCGGCATTCCAAAACGCAGATGCAAAATGGCGTGCAAAGCACGTGGTGTTTATAGGAGCAGACGGCTGGGGAGCTTACAGCGTACCCAAAGCCACCGGCATACCGAACATAAAATCGCTTATGGAGAACGGCAGCTACACTCTCCACAAACGCAGCGTATTTCCCACGGCAAGCGCAATAAACTGGGCTTCGATGTGGAACGGATGTCCCACGGAAATCCACAGCATCACCGAATGGAACACCCGCAAACCCACCACCCCGCTGCCCGAAGGCACCGCCAACGAACGCGGAATGCTCCCCACGGTTTTCTCACTGCTTCACGAGCAATACCCGAAGGCTGTCTCTGCCTACATAGGCTGGTGGGATGTGATTGCCGACCTTATCGACACCACATGTATCAACTATAAATACATGGTCAAGGGAAAAGAGGCATCGGTCATGGGAGTACTGAACAAAACCTGCGAATATATCAAGCAATACAAGCCCGCCATAACCTTTGCCACCCTTGACGAGCCCGACGGAGTGGGACACGCCATAGGACACGACACACCGGCCTATTACGATTCGCTTAAAGTAATTGACAAAGGCATAGGCAAGGTGATACAAGCCACCAAAGACGCAGGAATTTACAACGAAACTATTTTCATACTTACCACCGACCACGGCGGAGTGGGCAGAGGACACGGCGCACGCTCGTTGCTCGAATACGAAGGTCCGTTCATTATATGCGGCAAGAACGTAAAAAAACTCGGCGAATTCAAGGAAAGCATGATGCAGTACGACATAGCAGCAACCACAGCCTATATATTCGGACTGAAAACGCCGCAGGTGTGGACAGGAAGACCAATGAAACAGGTTTTCGCAAAATAAAAACGGAAAATAACACCTCGTCGTAACAAAACTGCAACACTGTTTTCATAACTTTGCACGCAAGAAAGACAACCAAACAAACATAAATATGAAAAAAAGATTTATTACAACACTTACGTTTGCTTTCGTGGGCATCATGATGTTTGCCCAGCCCAAAGCAAAGTATGTGTTCTATTTCATTGGCGACGGAATGGGTGTGAACCAGGTCAACGCCGCCGAAACTTACCTCGGAGCATTGCAGGGAAAGATTGGAATCGTGCCCCTGTGCTTCCCGAGCTTCCCCAACTCGGCTCTCGTAAACACACAATCGGGAACAAACGGCGTTACAGACTCTGCCGCCGGCGGAACAGCCCTTGCATCAGGCAACAAAACCCACAACGGCACTCTCGGAATGCTTAAAGACCTGACCACAAACGTAAAATCCATTGCCGAAGAGGCACGCGACGAAGGTTATGCCGTAGGTATTTCAACCACTGTATCGGTTGACCACGCCACACCGGGAGCTTTCTACGCACATGTCCAAGGACGCGGCGAATATCACAAGATAGGTTTGCAGCTAATCGACTCCAAATTCGATTTCTTTGCCGGTTCGGAATTTCTGAAACCCGTGGAAAACAACGAAGACCTCTACAAACTTGCAAAGAAAGGCGGATACACAATAGCCCGCGGCTTGCAGGACTTCAAGAAAAAAGAAAAGAAAGCCGACAAAATAATCCTTTTCCAAACCGAAGAGGCTGCAAAAATAAACACAAGCTGTCTGCCATACGCGCTTGACCGCAAGCCCGGCGACCTGACGCTTAAACAAATTGCGGAAAGCGGCATAGACTATCTCATGAAGAAAAACAAAAAAGGTTTCTTCTTTATGCTCGAAGGCGGAAAGATTGACTGGGGTTGCCATTCAAATGACGCAGCCGCCTTTATCAATGAATTGATAGACATGGACGATGCCGTGAGAGTGGCATACGACTTCTACAAGCAACATCCCGATGAAACTCTCATCGTAATAACAGCCGACCACGAAACAGGCGGACTTGCTCTCGGACGTGGTCCGTATGAATTGCACCTTGACAAACTTAAAGAACAACGTAACACAGCTGCCACTTTCTCACTCCGCGCCGACAGTCTTTTCAAAGCCAAAGGAGCAGAAAACACTACGTGGGAAGACATGAAAGCATTGCTTACCGACGGTTTCGGATTCTGGACAAAGCTTCCGCTGAGCGACAGCCAGACCAAGAGACTTCAATCATCGTTCGAAACAACTAAGGAAGGAGCTGCCAAACAGAAAAACGAATACGACAGCACAAACGGAATTTCCACGATGGCAAAGAAAATCATAGACGAATGCGCCCTCGTAGGTTGGCAAAGCGGTGGTCATTCAAACGGCTACGTACCTGTTTTCGCCATTGGTGCAGGTGCGGAACAATACAACGGACGTATCGACAACACAGAGATACCAAAGAAAATTGCAAAAGCAATGGGCTTGAAGTTCTAAGCCACAAGTCGAGAAACTACAACCGTCCCTGGGATTTTCATTCCCGGGACGGTTTGTTTTTGTCAATAATTCCAAGCGCGCAACAAGACATTTTTCCTCTGCTTTTGGATGCGAGAAAAAACATAAGGCATCTTGCAAAAAACACAAGGCACTTATTTTAAAATAAGTGCCTTGTATTTTAAAATATATGGCTTGTATTTTTTGCCTTTTCAGATGTTTGAAAAACAACAACTTACAAACGGGTAAAATTTACTCTTTTTTCGCCGTTGCAAACTGATGCAATTGCGCCTTATGGCGTTCTGCTATTTTTCTTTCAGGAAATCCACTATTTCAGATGGCTTGTCGATGATGTCAACTGCCCCGTTCTTTTCAAGATGCTCCCTTGTTCGGAATCCCCAACTAACAGAGAGGCAGTCAATTCCCGCATTTTTTGCCGTAGCTATGTCAACTTCCGAATCGCCTACGTAAAGCGATTCTTCTTTTGATACTCCGAGCAGACGCATTCCCAACAGCGCGGCATCGGGTGCGGGTTTGCGGCGCACATCGCTGCTTTCGCCAATGGCAACTTTGATTGTGTTCTTAAAGAAATGCTCCGCAAGTTCTTTTACAGCCGCCATTCCTTTGTTTGAAACTATTGCCAGCTTGTATCCGTCCTTTGCAAGAGTTCCCACAACCTCGGGAATTCCCTCGTAAGGGCATGTGGTGTCCATGCTGTGGGAATAGTAATATTTTTCGAAGTACTCCAGCACTTCGGCAACCTTTTCGTCGGGCGTGTTGTAGGGCACACAGTGGGCTATGAGGTACAGGTATCCGTTGCCAAGGAATGTGCGCACTTCGTCCATGGTTCTGGGCGGCATGCCGTAGTGGTCGAGGGCTATGTTTACGCTTGCGTGAAGGTCGGTGAGCGTGTTCAGAAGTGTTCCGTCAAGGTCGAACACTACGGCAGAGTAATGTTTTTTAGTCATAATAGGTTCTATTTTTCGGGTGCAAAGATACGAATTTGTATAAAACGCGAAACAAACGAGGCGCATGGAACATAGTTCCACACGCCTCACTATTTAAGGGTATTTTTCCGCCCGTGAGCGTTTTTTATTTCAACAATTCTGCCGGGATTTCCTTTATGGGCTGTATTTCCACAGACTTGACAAACAATTCGGAGCCTTCGCTCTGAAGTTGGAAGCATCCGCCGGTCAGGGGAACCTCTTTGCCGTCTTTAAGAGTGGATATGCCGTTTGTGCGCATGGTTACTTTTCCGTTCACAACGTGCACAGACTGCTGCCCGACGCAATAAATTTCCACGGTGTTCCATTGTCCCACTTCGTTCTCGGCATTCGTTCCGCCGAGAATCTTGCGGCGTTCCACTGTTTTGCCGAATTTCACCGATTCTCCGCCGGGTTTGTAAGCATAGTCCTCGCCTTGTTTTTCGGTTTCTGCGTTAAGAACAATATCTTCGCCTATCATGTAGAGCGCACCCATGTTTCCGTGCTGCAACTGACACTCTACGCACGATTTCCAAGTGTCAAATCCTGCGCCGAAAGGTCCGTGTCCGTAATAAAGAAAGCCGCAATTGAGTTCCTTTGTGATTTTAGTTCCCCATTTCATGACTAATCTTGCATGGAAGTTTTGGAAAGTTGTGTCCTTGGTGGCAAGCGAGCCGAACACCTCGCCCGATATTCTTATTACTTTCTGTCCGTCCATGTCCACAACCGAAAATACGCTGTCGGGCACGGCGTTTGCCGCCAAATCTTCATGACCTTCGAAAGGCGGGCCTATGAATTTTTCCCAGTTATCAAGGTTCTCGCCGTTGAATAGCGGTGTCCAAGCCTCCTCACTCTTATTGCAAGACGCAAAAAGCAGGGCGAGGACACAAAGCGACGCAAAAATCTTTTTCATTGTTCTTGGCTTTTCAGGTTTTGTTTCAAGAGAGAGATGCAGCAAAAAACATTATTTCTGCTGCATCTCATTTATTATTACTATTGTTTTGTTTCTGTGCCGGATTTTCAGATTTCGCTTTCAAACGGAACGGGCTGAGGAGGATTGTCCCAGCCTAATGCACTTGCGCCAAGCACTGCAGTTTCGCTGTCTTTCAAGCCGGAAAGCATGAGTTTTGCCTTGCCTTTGTAAACGCTAAGCACATGTTCGTCGTAAGCTTTCTGCAAAGGCTTCATCAAAAGGTCGCCGGCTTTTGTAAGACCGCCCATGAAAATAAATGCTTCTGGTGAGCAGAAGAGCGCGAAGTTTGCGCAAGCCTCGCCAAGCATGCTGCCGGTAACTTCGAAGATTTCCTTTGCAAGTTCATCGCCTGCAACAGCTGCCTTATAGACTTCAAAAGAAGTTATGTCCTCCGGCTTTATGTCGCGGAGCAGAGACGGTGTGTCGCGTTTGTCGAGATATTCGCGCGCTGTGCGTGCCACACCGGTGGCAGAGCAATATGTTTCAAGACATCCCTTGCGCCCGCATCCGCAGGTTCTTCCGCCGGGAACAACGGTGAGGTGTCCGAGTTCGCCTGCCAGACCATCGCAACCCAACACCAATTGTCCGTTGATATAGATGCCGCTTCCCACGCCTGTGCCGAGGGTTATCATTATAAAGTTCTTCATGCCGCGAGCCACACCATAGGTAAATTCGCCCACTGCTGCCGCATTGGCATCGTTGGTAACTATAACGGGAATGCCCAAAGCCTCTTCAAACTTCTTGGCTATGGGAACCACGCCCTGCCAAACGAGATTGGCTGCATATTCAATGGTTCCGTTGTAATAGTTACCGTTCGGCGCACCAATACCGAGGGCTTTGATTTTTTCGATACCGCCCACGGTGTCGATAATAGGCATAAGAGCATCTACCGAAGCCTTAACGTAGTCGTCGAAATCGGGATAAGCCTGAGTTTTAATGGCAGTGGTAGCCACGATGTTACCACGCGCATCTACAATTCCAAAAACTGAGTTCGTACCTCCCAAGTCGAGACCGATGACATAGGGTTTTGTTATTTCGTCCATGATTTAATTTTTATTTAATTGTTATCTGTATTGTAGGGTTTACAAATGTAGCGATTTTTTATTTCAAAACACACATTCAAAAGCGTTTTTTGTACGAAAAATTTCCATGTACTTTTTCCCTGCGTAATGACGCTAAAAAAACGCTTCCCCTTGTAACGAAAAACATAAGGCATATATTTTAAAATACAAGGCACTTATTTTAAAATAAGTGCCTTGTATTTTTCGTCTTTCCAAACACCTGTATGACAACAACATACAAACGTACAAAAATTTCCTGTTTTTCGGGTCTAAATACAACCTGTTTGAGCGACATGCAGGTTGTATTCTCCACAGTAAACATTACTTCAACTCCGCAACGCCTTGCACCGCGCATCCGCAGCCAATGGAGCCGCCCAACGTCAAAGACCGCCGCATTAGTAAACCGCTATTTGCTTATTAAGCTTATTACGCCATTCGCAAGGCAATTTTATAGTCCATAATTTCGTATTTCTAATAAAAAATGCCAACTTTGCAAATTAGTATGCTTCCTATAGAACCGATAAGTACATTAGAAATCCTCGTAAAAGGAGTGTTCATAGGCATAATAGCCTCCGCCCCCATGGGACCGGTGGGCGTTTTGTGTCTGCAACGCACCTTGAACAAAGGGCGTTTCTACGGATTGGTAACAGGATTCGGGGCTGCACTGAGCGACATTATATATGCGCTCATCACAGGATTCGGAATGAGCTTCGTGATGGACTTCATAACCAACGAAAGAAACATGTTCATCCTTCAGCTGATAGGCAGCGCAATGCTGCTGGTGTTCGGAATCATGACATATCGCAGCAACCCGCGAAAAAGCTTTCGACCCGTGCCCAAGAAAAAGGGTACGCTGGTGCACAATTTTGTTACCTCGTTCCTGCTGACGCTCTCCAACCCGCTGATAATATTCCTGTTCATTGCACTCTTTGCCCGATTTGCGTTCATAATCCCCAACCACCCCGTGGAACAGGGTGTGGGATACGCTTCGATAGTGGGCGGTGCAATAATATGGTGGGTGCTGCTTACATATATTATAAACAAGGTGCGCACACGCTTTGAGGTGAAAGGTGTGAAGATTCTTAACCACACCATAGGCATTATAGTAATCCTTGCTTCGATTGCCGGATTTGTATTCACGCTTACCGGACTTCACAACCCGGCATTGCACTAACTTTCCATACATCATGTTCATAGCAGAAAAACTAAGACAGGAGAACATAGCCGAATATCTGCTGTATATGTGGCAGGTGGAAGACACCATACGCGCTTACGCATGCAACGAGGAGCGGATAGCCCGCGAATATGTGCCTATGTTCAAACTCGACGAGGCAAAAGCGGCGAAAATGTCGCAATGGTATGCACAACTTTGCGCCATGATGCGCTCGGAAGGGGTGAAAGAGAAAGGGCATCTGCAGATAAACAAAAACATTGTGGCTGAACTTTCGGAATTGTCGCAACACCTTTTGGAAAGCCACGGCTATGCAAAATATCACTCCGCATACTTCCACGCACTTCCCGACATCATGGAACTGCGCAAAAAGGGAAACGGCAGCACTTTGAGCGACATAGAAGTGTGCTTTAACGCCCTTTACGGAGTGATGATGCTGAGAATGGCAAAAAAGCCCGTTTCGGAAGGCACGGAAACGGCTGCAAAAGAAATTTCAAGCGTAATGGCAATGCTCGCGGCTTATTACAAGCAAAACAAAAAGGAACCGCTGAGCTTTGACGGGGCAAACGGAAATTCTTGACACAAACAACAGAAAACGCGAATATGCAAATGGATATAAAAAAGATACTTGTAACAGGCGCAAACGGGCAACTGGGCAACGAACTGCGCCTTATGTCGGAAAACTTTCCGCAATTTGAGTATTTGTTCACCGATGTTGCAGAACTCGACATCTGTAACGCCGAAGCCGTGAACGCCTTTGTGGAGCAAAACAAAGTGGACGCAATAATAAATTGTGCCGCATATACCGCCGTGGACAAGGCGGAAAACGAAGAACAAAAGGCTGCTAAAATAAACAGCGAGGCTCCCGCAAATCTTGCCGTGGCAATAGGAAAACGCGGAGGAGCTCTTGTGCAAATTTCCACAGACTATGTGTTTCCCGGAAACGCTTTCGAACCCATAAACGAGGACTGCGCCACCGCGCCAACCTCTGCTTACGGACGCACTAAGCTTGCAGGAGAAATTTCGGCGCAGAAAAAATGCAAGAACACGGTGGTTATCCGCACGGCATGGCTCTACTCTTCGTTCGGACACAACTTCGTGAAAACAATGATTAAACTCGGACGCGAAAGAGACAAACTTGGTGTTGTTTTCGATCAGATAGGCACGCCCACTTACGCTCGCGACCTTGCACGAGCCATAATGCAGATTCTCGCAAAGGGTGTTGTGCCGGGAGTTTACCATTTCACCGATGAAGGTGTGGCTTCATGGTACGATTTCACCAAAATGATTCATAAATACGCAGGAATAGACAGCTGCAAAGTCTCCCCCCTGCACACTTCCGACTATCCCACGCCCGCCACACGCCCACATTACAGCGTGCTCGACAAGACAAAAATCAAAAAAACTTTCGACATAGAAATACCATATTGGGCGGACAGCGTAAAAGAATGCGTGGACATATTGCTTAAACAGGAAAACAACCAATGAACGAGATACAAAGACGACGCACTTTCGCGATAATTTCACACCCTGACGCAGGTAAAACAACACTTACCGAGAAATTTCTGCTTTTCGGCGGACAAATTCAGGTTGCCGGCGCAGTGAAGAGCAACAAAATACGCAAAACCGCCACATCAGATTGGATGGATATTGAACGCCAACGCGGAATTTCTGTTACGACATCCGTTATGGAGTTTGACTATCGCGACTATAAAGTAAACATATTGGACACGCCGGGACACCAAGACTTTGCAGAAGATACGTTCAGAACTCTTACCGCCGTGGACAGCGCAATTATCGTTGTGGATTCGGCAAAAGGCGTGGAAGCGCAGACACGAAAGTTGATGAATGTGTGCCGTATGAGAAACACTCCGGTAATCATATTCGTAAACAAAATGGACCGCGAAGGAAAAGATGCCTTTAGTCTGCTCGACGAACTTGAAGAAGAACTGCAAATAAAGGTTCGTCCGCTTTCATGGCCCATTAACCAGGGATTTAATTTCAAAGGAGTATATAATATATATGAGAATAATCTGAATCTTTTCGCACCCGACAAACAAAAGGTTACTCAAAAGGTTGAAGTTGACATAAACAGCAGCGACCTTGAGAAACATGTTGGCGAAAAGGATGCAGAACAACTGCGCAACGATCTGGAACTTGTGAACGGAGTCTATTCCGAATTCAATCGCGAGGATTATCTCAAAGCCGAAGTGGCTCCTGTTTTCTTCGGTTCGGCTCTAAACAATTTCGGTGTCAAGGAACTTCTCGATTGTTTCGTAGAAATTGCACCGTCTCCCCAACCTGTTCAGGCGGAAGAAAGACTCGTTAAACCCGAAGAGCCGAAGTTTACGGGATTTGTCTTCAAAATTACTGCGAATATCGACCCTAATCACCGCTCTTGCATAGCTTTTTGCAAAATATGTAGCGGTAAATTCGTAAGAAATACCCCTTACCTTCACGTAAGACAGGGGAAAACCATGCGATTCTCGTCTCCCGCGCAATTTATGGCACAAAGAAAAAGCACAGTTGACGAAGCTTTCGCAGGAGATATAGTAGGACTTCCCGACAACGGGGTTTTCAAAATCGGAGATACCCTTACCGAAGGCGAGCAACTGCATTTCAAAGGACTTCCGAGTTTTTCGCCGGAAATGTTTAAGTACATAGAAAACGCCGATCCCATGAAGAGCAAACAACTAAACAAAGGCATTGAGCAACTAATGGATGAAGGCGTGGCGCAACTCTTTGTCAGTCAGTTTAACGGGCGGAAAATTATCGGCACAGTGGGACAACTGCAATTCGAAGTCATACAATATCGTCTCGAGAACGAATATAATGCAAAATGCAGGTGGGAACCGGTGTCGCTTTACAAAGCTTGTTGGATTGAAAGCGAAGATAAGGACGAACTTGACGATTTCCGTCGCCGCAAATACCAATATATGGCACACGATCGCGAAGGTCGTGAAGTTTTTCTCGCAGACAGTTCATACGTTCTGCAAATGGCGCAGCAGGATTTCAAGAATATCAAATTCCATTTCACTTCCGAATTCTAACGAACGGCATATAATATGGACAGCAAGAACAATAATTCCGACATAAATCAGTTTGCCGACGACATACGTCAGGCAATAGACGTAATGAATCGCGGAGGAATCATTGCATATCCCACAGATACCATTTGGGGACTGGGATGCGATGCCACGAATGCCGATGCCGTGCGAAGAATATATGAAATAAAACGCCGCGATGACTCGAAAGCTCTGATTACTCTCGTAGATTCGGAAGCCAAAGTGGAGTTTTACGTAAAAGAAGTGCCCGAAGTGGCGTGGCAACTCATAGAAGTGGCAGACAAACCCCTTACAATTATATACGATAACGCCCGCAATCTTGCGCCCAACCTCATTGCCGAAGACGGAAGTATAGCCATAAGAGTTACGGCAGAGCCTTTCAGCCGCGAACTGTGCCGCCGTTTCAAAAAAGCACTTGTTTCCACATCTGCCAACATTAGCGGCGAACCGTCGCCGAAGACTTTTGCAGACATCAGCCCGGAGATTCTTGAAGCTGTGGACTATGTGTGCACAAGCCGTCGCGATGAAAATGCGCCCCAAACCCCTTCGTCTATCATAAAGCTCGGAGTTTCGGGCGAAGTAAAAGTCATAAGATAAAACCATGCCGACCTCCGCACAAACACAAAGTTCTATTTCGCATTTCATAAACAAATGGCGCGAAAAACATCTGTCGCAGCAGCAGTTTGTGCTTGTGTTGAGCTTCTTTATCGGCATATTCACGGCATGTGCTGCCTACTTCCTGCGAAGATTCATTGCCTGGATTCAATCTTTACTCACTGCCGGCTTTGACATAACTAACGCCAACTGGCTCTTCCTTGTTTATCCGGTTGTGGGAATCTTTCTCACGGCTCTCTTCATTAAATATGTGGTGCGCGATAATATCAGCCACGGTGTAACACGCATTCTATACGCCATTTCGCGCCGCCAAAGTCATTTGAAAAAGCACAACTGCTGGTCCAGTCTCATTGCCAGCGGAATAACTATTGGTTTCGGCGGATCGGTAGGAGCTGAATCGCCGATAGTATTAACCGGTTCCGCCATAGGGTCAAACCTCGGGCAATTTTTCAAGCTCGACCACAAATCCATAATGGTTCTCCTCGGTGCCGGAGCAAGCGGCGCAATTGCCGGAATATTCAAAGCCCCGATTGCAGGCGTTGTCTTTACTCTCGAGGTGCTTATGATAGACCTCACGATGGCTTCGCTAATTCCCTTGCTTGTTTCGAGCATCACCGCTTCCGTAATGATGTACATTTTTACGGGCACAAGTTCGGAATTCAACTTCAGTCTCGAAAACGCATTTACCATTGAGCGCGTGCCAACGTCCATTTTGCTGGGACTTTTCTGCGGATTCATTTCGCTTTATTTCACTCGCATGATGAACAAATGCGAAGATGTTTTCCACAAAGTCAAAGGCATGTACGCCAAACTGGCTCTCGGCGGAATAACATTGAGCCTTCTCATATATCTGTTCCCTCCTCTCTACGGCGAAGGCTATCACACGATAACCCTTTTGCTCAACGGAAAGGGAATGGAAGACTGGGAAGGAGTCATGAACAACTCACTTTTTTACGGCGCCCCCGAAAAGCTGCTGCTATACCTCGGACTTATCATTTTGTGTAAGGTTATTGCATCTTCGGCTACCAATGGTGGCGGCGGATGCGGCGGTATTTTCGCGCCCTGTTTGTTTTTGGGCTGTATAAGCGGCTTCGTGTTCTCCAGATTTTGGAACATGCACAACCTCGGAGTCTATGTTCCCGAAAAGAATTACGCTCTTCTCGGCATGGCGGGCATCATGAGTGCCGTAATGCACGCTCCGCTCACAAGCATGTTCCTCATTGCCGAACTCACAGGCGGCTATCTTCTTTTCGCTCCGCTTATGATAGTGTCGCTTGTGTCTTATCTTGTAATCATAATCTTCGAACCCAACAGCGTATATGCCACACGGCTTGCAAAGAAAGGGCAACTCGTAACACACCATAAGGACAAAGCCGCGCTTACTCTGATGAGCATCGACTCAATACTCGAAAAGCACGACACACGTGTGCCGCCCGACATGAAACTCGGCAGATTGGTCTTCATCATTGCACGCGAAAAAGTGAACGTATTCCCCGTTACCGACGGTTCGAACCATCTGCTCGGAGTGATTGACCTTTCAAAAATCCGCAAAGTGCTTTTCCGCCAGGAGCTATACGACCAGTTCACAGCCGCACAGCTTATGGAAGAACCGCCGGCAAGACTTAGCATTGAAGATCCGGTAACCGTGGTTATGGAAACCATGGAGCGGACGCACGCAGACACTCTTCCCGTGGTCAACAACCGTGGAGAATACGTGGGATTCATAACACGCACAAAACTATATGCCATGTATCGTCAGGTCATGGTGGACTATTCCGAAGAATAAAAGCTATAATTCATTTTTATGAACAAGAAAGATTTGCGCATAGTTTTCATGGGCACTCCCGAATTTGCCGTAGGGTCGCTCAAAGCCCTTGTCGAGGGCGGATATAATGTTGTGGGCGTAATAACAGCCGTTGACAAACCCATTGGCAGGCATCGCAACACCCTCGTTCCCTCTGCCGTGAAAGAATACGCACTTTCCCAAAACCTGCCTTTGCTTCAACCGGAGAAACTTAAGGACGAGAACTTCATCAACGAGCTTCGCAACCTCAAAGCCGACCTGCAAATTGTTGTGGCTTTCCGCATGCTGCCCGAAGCCGTATGGTCAATGCCCCGTTTCGGAACCCTGAATCTGCACGCATCCCTGCTGCCGCAATACCGTGGTGCCGCACCAATAAACCGGGCAGTGATGAACGGCGATACAAAAAGCGGAGTAACCACTTTCTTCCTGCGACACGACATAGACACAGGCAACATAGCCATGCAGCAAAGCGTGGAAATAGGACCGGAAGAGACAGCCGGAGAACTGTATGACGAACTGATGACCGTGGGAGCGGACTTGCTGCTTAAGACTGTTGACGCGGTCATTGACGGAACGGTAAAAAGCATTCCGCAATCCGAAATAAAAGTGGACGGAGAACTTCTGCCTGCCCCGAAAATATTCACCGAGACCTGCAAAATAGACTGGAACAAAAGCGCAACCGAGATACACAACTTCATACGCGGACTTGCCCCCCACCCAACCGCCTGGACCGAAGTGGAACACCATGGCACGAAATACACAATGAAGATATACGGCGCACATCTCGTTTGCAATGAAAAACCGTTGCAGAAAGTGGGTACATTTGTGGTTTCGGACGACAAAAAACACCTGTATGTTGCGGCAAAGGACGGGTATCTCGACATTACGGAGCTGCAACTTTCGGGAAAGAAACGCATGGCGGCAAACGTATTCCTCAACGGATTCCATTCGCCCGAGGACCTGAAACTTTTGTAATTTCCACAACAACATCACCCACCTGTAAAACCATTAATCATGAAAAAGCTTTTCACTTCAAAATTGCACGTGCTGTTCACCATAATATTTGCGGCAGCATTGGGCGCACTTATTTCCTGTGGCGACTCCAATTCCGAGCCTGACAAAGGCGGAACTGTTGTTGACGACAGCCGTTTCGCCAAAAACACGTACTACGCTGTTCAAGACACAACCAACGGCTGGGACGAGGGAATGTATTACAACGGCAGGTTCATTATGGCGCACGCAAACTACTCGCAGGGCACCGCGCTATATTATATGAACGACACTAAGTCGGAGCAATCAAAAGGAATTCTCATTGAGTATGACGAGGACGGAAACGTTGTGGCTTTCGGACGTCCCGGAAATTTGGCGACCGTATGCGAGAAAGACGGAAAGTTTTACCTGAGCAAAGCCACCGGCAAAGACGAAATCACCCTTGCGGAGATTAAGGCGGAAGAAGGCATCGCCTCAAAAGCCGTTTCCAAACGCAACACAAAGGCACTTGGAGACGTAGTGAGCGGAGTTGTGGGCGGATTTGACAAAGGAAAGCTTATAGACATTTTCATAGATTTTGCAGACAAATACGCCGAGAAGAAATGGGGCAGCAAAGTGTTCAAGCCTCTCAAAGAAGCTTTCGAGTATCTTGACAAAAACGAAAAGTTGGCGAGAGACGAAAAGTGGTTTCAGCTCGGGGCAAACATCTTCGCAACTGGCATCTCGCAAGTAAAAGGCGGCGATGTGCTTGGCGTAGGGGTGAAGATGCTTGCCGACGAATACGCAGAGCTTACAGAACTGCAACATAATGTATTCTACGGCATGGCAACGCCGGAAATTACAGGCATAAAGGAACGCACAGACGGCGCGGTTGAAGTAGCCGTAACAATCCGCAACACCCAAACGCTGCCCGCCACACACTATGAAATCATCGTGTCGGCAGACGGAAGCGAAAAGAGGGTTTCCGTAGAAAACAACGTTTACTGCGGCGTATTGTCGCGGGAGGGAGGGCTGCCCAAGTACAACCATTGCGACACACGCTCGGGCGAAATCCTCATAAAGACAAAAGATGCCCTTTACGAGAAAGACGACCTTGAATACAGCTTCATAATCTACGCTGACGGCAAAAATGGGGCTAACATACGCCCGTTCCTCATGGCCGACCTCGACCTTTCCTTAAAGCCGTCAATGAAGAAAAGCCGCAACTACATACGCTACGGTGAGACCGTTCCGTATGCAAAAGCCGAAGTTGACTACACCTACACGCTTGACGGCGCGTTTTTCTCCGACAACACAATGTCGTACTCACTTTTATTCGATGCCGAATGCAAGCGCGACGGCAACGCAAACATAAAAATGATACGCGACTGGGGGGTGGTTATCCTGAAAAACGGTGAGATTGACAGTAAAATCTCCCTTATGCAAGAACAGGACGACCAAGGGAACATCGGAGCAACGACCTCGCAATCCACGCAATGGATGAACTTTGAAAAAAAAGATCTGGAGATAACGCCGTCCTCATGGAAGGCAACGCCCAAGGATTACGAAATCGCGCCCTACATCACATACGCCGCAGACTTTCTGCTGGTCAGTTCATATACATCCTACGGAGTGGCAGAACCTTTCGCGCCCGCCTACATACAAAAGCCGGAGCTGGAGTTCACAAACGCAGAATACAGCGATAGCTATGGTACGGGGAAAACAACGACTGCCCTTGTATGGGACGATTTCATAAAACAATACCGCGAAACCTCTGTTGACATTGATGTCAGCGTAAACTATTGCGAATTCAAGCTGCGTGGCTGTTTGTTCATCGACTCTTTGGTTGTAAGGCAATCGGGAAGCGGTTGGGACAAATACTGCCTGACATACCTTGTCAACGATTTCGGGCAGAAATCAAAACGCTACAACAAGAAAATATACGACGGTCTGATGAGGGACGGCTTTATGTTGGAATATCGCGAAGACAGCGTTAGTGGCAAAGACCACGATATGGAAATGGAGCTATGGTCAAACGGCTCCAAAATCAGCGGTAACAACAAAATTGGATACCAGCCCTTGAAAAAGGACAACTACGGTGCCAACGTATATCACATATACGGTTTCAAGGCATACATAAAGAAATAAATGGCGATTACACAATAAAAATGCAGCGAACGGCTTGCAGGCAAACAGCCCGCAAGCCGTTTTTCATTTGCCCCCCAACCAGAAATCCGCCCCAAGCGTGGGTTTTGCTGTAAATCACTGGTTTTCACAATATTGCGCTATTTTGAAAAGATTTTGTAAGTTGTTGTTTTTCAAAGGCTTGCAACGGCAAAAATTATGTCTGATGTAATTTGAATTATGTCTGATATAATTTTTTCTACGTCTGATGTAGTTTTTCTTATGTCAGACATCGTTTTCGAGGTGTTTGGGGATGCACCGCGCCAAGGGCGCAAAAACGTAATTGTGTTCATTTGTTCCTAAATTCGGGTAGTATGCGCACTTTGCGCTTTTTGTAATTTTGCACCGTAGAAAATAATAATCAAAACACAAGCGTTATGTATTTGGAAAATATCAACTCACCTGCCGATGTCAAGGCTGTCGGCATTGACAAACTTGATATTCTGGCGGGCGAAGTGCGCAAGCACCTGCTGCAAAAGCTATCCGACCACGGCGGACACATAGGCCCGAACTTGGGTATGGTGGAGGCGACGGTCGCCCTGCATTATGTGTTCAACTCGCCCATTGACAAGATGGTGTTCGACGTGAGCCACCAAAGCTACGCCCACAAAATGCTCACAGGGCGTAAGGACGCATTCCTCAACCCTGCGGAATACGACGAGGTTTCGGGCTACACCGAACCGTCGGAAAGCGAACACGACCAGTTTGTGGTGGGACACACATCCACGTCGGTGAGCCTTGCCTGCGGTCTTGCAAAGGGACGCGACCTGAAAGGCGGTAAGGAAAACGTGATAGCGGTTATCGGCGACGGCTCGTTGAGCGGCGGCGAGGCTCTCGAGGGGCTTGACATGGCTGCGGAGCTTGACACGAACATAATCATTGTGGTCAACGACAACCAAATGTCGATAGCGGAGAACCACGGCGGACTGTACAAAAACCTGCAACTGCTGCGCGAGACAAACGGCGGGGCGCAATGCAACCTGTTCAAGGCAATGGGACTGGACTATGTGTATGTGGGCGAAGGAAACAACGTAAAGGCTCTCGTGGAGGCATTCCAAAAGGTGAAAGACACCACCCGCCCTGTGGTAGTGCACATCAACACCGTAAAGGGCAAGGGCTACAAGTTTGCCGAAGAGCAAAAGGAGCGTTTCCACTGGGGTTTCCCGTTCGTAATTGAAACCGGCGAAACGAAAAAGAGTACCAATTCGGTCCTGACTTCGGAGTTCATACTGCGCAAATGCTTCTTGACGAAATGCAGAAAGACCCGGCTGTGGTGGCACTGACTGCCGGCACTCCCGGAATATGGGGCTGGAATGCGGAGATGCGCCAAAAAGCGGGCAAACAGTTTGTTGATGTGGGCATTGCCGAGGAAACGGCGGTGGCAATGTCGAGCGCAATGGCAAAGCGCGGGGCGAAACCTGTGTTCGGCGTTCACAGCTCGTTCATACAGCGCACCTACGACCAGCTGTCGCAAGACCTGTGCATTAACAACAACGCAGCGTCAATAATAGTGTTCGGCGGCACAATCACAGGGCTTAACGATGTAACCCACCTCGGGTTCTACGACATCACGCTGCTTTGCAACATCCCCAACATGGTGTATCTCGCCCCCACCTGCAAGGCGGAATACGACGCCATGCTGCGCTGGTCGATACACCAGACGGAACATCCCGTGGCAATACGAGTGCCGAACGTTCCGCTCGAAGCCGCCAACGACACCGTTGCGGAGGAGAGCTACGGCGACCTTAACCGCTATCAGATTACGCACAAGGGCAGCGAAATTGCCATACTCGGGCTTGGCGGCTACTACGCGCTCGCGCAAAAAGTGGCGGAGAAATACAAGGAAAAAGGCATTGACGCAACCGTAATCAACCCGCGCTTCATAACAGGTCTCGACACCGCGCTGCTGCAAGACCTGCAAAACGGACACCATACCGTTATAACCCTCGAGGACGGACAGCTGGACGGCGGCTGGGGCGAAAAGATTGCCCGCTTCTACGGCAACACCCCAATGAAAGTGCGCTGCTACGGCGCACGCAAGGAGTTTGTTGACCGATTCGACTACAACGATTTCCTGAGAAGCAACCACCTCACCGCCGAACAAATAGCAGAAGACTGACCCCTGCAAAAGTTTTGCACATCGCTTGGATATTTTACAATTATCCCCGCCGTTCACGATGAATGGCGGGGATTTTCTATGTTGTCCGGCTTGAACTCTGTCGCAAAAGCCTTTGCTAAACAAATATCATTATAAGCATTTGCGCAATGACCACCCTGACGAACATTCCCAACGGATAAACCGAGGCATAACTCACACTTGCCATGTCGCCTTTCAGTGTGTCGTTAGCATAGGACAACGCCATTGGATTAGCCATGCTTCCGCACAGTATGCCGCATATCGTTCCGAAATCATAGCGTTTGGTTTTGAGCGCAACAAACCCCAATATCACTACGGGCAACACTGTTATCAACAAACCCAACGCCACCCACATTGCACCCTCCGGGCGAACCACGGTGGCAAAGAATCCTTTTCCCGCATCAAGTCCCAGACAGGCAAGATAGATTGAAAGTCCGAGCTTTCGAAGCATTAGCGATGCGCTGCGAGTGGTATAGGAAATGAAATGCAGTTTAGGACCGAGCGCACCCACCAAAATTCCCATAATGATTGGTCCGCCGGCTACGCCGAGACGTATAGGAGTGTCCATTCCCGGGATGTTTATGGGAATTGTGCCCAACGCCAAACCGAGAACCAATCCGAGGAAAATGCTGCCTATATTCGGTTCGTTGAGAGTCTTGACCGAGTTTCCGAAAAACTGCTCCACATTGTTCACAGCTTCGTGTTTGCCCACCACAGTTACGCGGTCGCCGTATTGCAAACGCAAGTCGTCGGTGGCAAGGAGCTTTATGTCTCCGCGCGTAATACGACTGACGTTAACGCTGTATGTATTTCGCAACTGCAGTTGTCCTAAAACTTTTCCGTTGAGTGCCGTGCGCGTAACCACAAGAGTGCGGCTTTCCACATCAGCATCTATTGCGTTCCAGTCAATCTTGTCTTTGTTCCAATCGGTTTCAACTTTCTTTCCGAACAAAAGCTCCATTGCCCGTTCGTCCTCGCGTGTCGTTACCACCATAACCTTATCGTTCACCTTCAAAACCGTATCGGCTTTCGGAACAATTACCTCCTTATCGCGCCAAAGACGGGAAATAATGAATTTGCGGTGGGTCATCTGCACCACCCTCTCTATTGTTTTTCCCTCAATGGCAGGGTTTATGATTTCCAACTCGGCTATGTATGTTTTGTTGTCCTCCGTGAGCGGTTTTGATTCAAGGTCTGCCGGGCGCACAAAGAACTTGCGCAAAAACATCATGGCGAAAATCACTCCCACAACGCCCAGCGGGTAGGTTACAGCCGTTGCCAGCGCAAGGCTCTTGCCCGAAATTCCGAAATGTTCCAAAGCCTGATTTGCAGCACCAAGTGCGGGAGTATTTGTAGTGGCTCCGCAGAGAATTCCAACCATGTCGGGCAGCTTCACACCCGTTACAGGTACGAGCATAAGGGCAAGCAGAGTGCCGGCAACAATCACGCCGAGCCCCCAAAGGTTCAACGCAATTCCTTCGTGCCTTAGCGAACCGAAGAAGTTCGGTCCCACGTGCAGTCCGAGGGTATAAACAAAAAGTGCAAGCCCGAAAGTTTCAGCGTAATCGAGCACGCGGGCATCAACATCCAGTCCCACGTGTCCCGCAAGAATACCTATGAAAAAAACGAAAGCTATGCCGAGAGAAATGCCCCTGATTCTGACTTTTCCCAAACCTAATCCCATGGCGACGATAAGAGATATTACCACCACCGTCTGCACTGAAGAATGAATGCTAAAAAGCTGTTCCAGCCATTCCATTGCTCAAAAATAAAAACTGTTTCTTGTGTCGTAAATCGTCATGCTATGCGGCGCAAACGTACCGCATTCGTACAAACGGCTGCAAAATTACAAAATTATCTTATACTGTTCAATAAACATTCAATGCCTATTCACGAGTAACGTAATACTTATGTTTTTTCGAATGTGCGCAAGCAGAAAAACAAACATCGGGCATGTCCTCTCCGCAGTGCGTGAACCGTCCGAAAATACAAGGCAATATATAAGGGACATGGGAATTGCGTCATCCCACGTGCCGAAAGGAAAAACGAAAACAGCCGCTGCAGAAAAATCTGCGGCGGCTGTTTTGTATAATATTATATTGCGTATACCCGCGAATTACTTTGAAACCAACTTAAGAATGGTGTTGGCAAGTTTATCATTGGGATCAAGAGCAAGAGTCTTTTCGCAATATTGTTTTGAAAGGTCGTTGTTATCCTTTTTCATGTAATAGAATGCAAGATAACGGTTTGCCTCTTTCTTGAACGAAACATTGCCTTCGCCGTCTCCGAGACGTTTGATAGCTTCTTCGTAATAAGTCTTGGCTTCATCGTTTGCGCTCGTAGGATCTACGAGAAGATTAATACGGGCTCTCCAGAAAGGACCATAGTAGAGGTCTTTTTTGCGATCGGAAAGCTGAGCGAAAATCTTGTCGCCCTCCTGAATGTAAGCAGTCTTCTTGTCGGCAGCAGTAGCTTCGTCGCTGGCAGCCTGATAATAGATTTTGCCAAGATTCAAAAGGTCAATGGCACCAAATTCTGCGCCGGTTGAATCGGCATATATCTTATAATATTTAATGGCATTGTCATAATCGGGAGCTTCTGCGTAAGCATCGGAAAGATCTTTGTAAAGAGAGATATCGCTCTTCTTTGCCTTGTCCTTAAGTTCCACAGCTTTCTGAAGATGTTCGATAGCTTCCTTAACCATCTTCATGTTGCTCTCCAAACGACCGAGATAGGTGTAATCGCGATAGTTGTAGAGCGTATCATTATGCTGTCCGAAAAGTTTGTCTTTGTCAGCAAACGCCTTGTCGTACTGTTTTTCCTCAATCTCTGCGTAGAAACGAATACGGTTAAGCGCAAGATTCTTGGGATCTTTGGCAAGAGTGCTTTCAGCCACTTTCAAAGCCTCAACATAATTGGTATCGGCAAAGAGAGATATGGCATATTCCTGCATAACAGCCACCGAAGGATTTTTTACTACCTCGAGATATTTTTTGTATGACTCAACCGCGCCCTTCATATCGGCAGTTTTGTAATAAAGCTGCGCAAGACCGAGATTGGTTTCGGGAAGATCGGGAGCAAAGTTCTTAAGTTCCGAAAGAGCCTGCAAAGCGGTCTGCGGATCACCGTTCTTGAACACATCAGCTTTCTTAAGATACAAATCTACTATCTCGGGATCGTAGTTAAGAGCCTCATCGTATTTCTGCGCTGCCTCACCCCATTTCTTTTGTTCGCTTGCCAAATCGCCGGCAAGTACAAGTCCGGGGATATATTTGCTGTCTTTGCTGTAAAGACGGTTAGCGGTTTCCTGAGCAAGTGCATATTCTTTCTTGTCAAGGAAATAGTAACCGATTGCTGCGAGAGCTTCGTTGTCTTTCTTCTTAGACATTTGCTTCACTGCATCCTTTATTTTCTCGGGATCGGCTTTATAAGCCTGCAAAGCAGCATCTGCCTCGGTTGTAAGCTCTGGGGTTATCGACGGCTTGGTAAAACGTTTCTGAGCCGACACGCTTGATGTTGCAAACATTGCAAAAGCAGCGAACGCTGCCAAAAACAATTTCTTCATATTATTATTGTATAAACTTTTCAACTGATTATCGTGTGAATGCTTTGAGCACGCAAATATAATGATTTTATTCTTATCGAGAGCCATTTGACGGTTTTTTTTAGATAAAATAGCATTTTGCACTATATTGCCGCATGTGGTAATCAGCTGACGCATTATTTTCACCGCAGCGGGGCAAAATTCGCGGTTTAGGATATTCTTAGTAATTTTGCAGTCGGACAAAACATTAACAGTTTACCGACATGCCGGACGGGAAAGCAGACAGACACATACTTCCAAGCAACAGCTATCGCAGCGGACTGCGTGCGGGACGCGCAGCAGAGCGAAGCCGCGCCGTGGAAACCTTTGCAAAAATCATTGAATCGGAGAATCTCGCCGACGGAAGCAAGGCGGAACGCCTGAAATTGCTTTTCGCCGAAATGCTGAAGTCGGAAGAAACAAAATTATAAAGAAACCGTGTATAAAACTATAATTGCAGTGGGACTGGGGGGCTTCATTGGAAGCGTGCTCCGCTATTTGGTTTCGCGCCTTACGGCAGGTGTGGATTTTGCAAGCCTTCCGCTCGGCACATTAACCGTAAACGTTCTCGGATGCTTTGTTCTGGGACTTCTTACAGGGCTTTTCGAACGCACGGGCAACCTTTCGCCGGAACTCAGATTGCTTCTCACAACGGGGTTGTGCGGCGGATTCACCACCTTCTCCACTTTCATGGGCGAAAACTTCAGTATGGCACGAAACGGACAGTTCATGCTCATGGCGGCATACCTCATTATAAGCCTTGCATTGGGCTTCGTTTTGTTCTTTGCGGGATATGCCTTTTCTGCAAAGATTCGTCTCTGAATAAATATCCAATTCCGGGGTTCGCAAACGGGTTTTCGGAGGGCTTTCGTAAGTCATTATAAACCACGCATTTATTTTGGCGAAAAATATAAGGCATATATTTTGAAATAAGTGCCTTGTATTTTAAAATATATGGCTTGTATTTTTTACAACAAGCCATGTGTTTTTTCGCAGGCGGTAAAGCGGCAAGATTTTAATGAATATTCCGTGCATATCGGGAGGACTTTTTTGCAAGAAAAAGCCTTTATCCGCCGCTCCGGAACATGCGGCGCAACAGACAAAAGTACCGGCGCAAAAATAAAGCACACGACCACGCGGCTTTTCCGGTTTTCAAAAAAAGTAAACGCTCGAAACCAATAACATGCCGTCTTTACTGTAAAAAATGCTAACTTTGAAGCCCGATAACAATTAATACAACATTAACACGACAGCAATGAAACTCAAACATACGGTTTTCGGTGTGATTTTTTCCTCACTTATGCTGCTTCCCACAGGAGAAGCGCAGGCACAAAACAAGGTTTACAAATATCGCGTCTACTTTAAGGACAAAAAGGAATCGCCTTACAGCAAACGCAAGCCCGAAGCATTCCTTTCCAAGAAATCGCTTTTGCGCCGCGCCAAATGGGGCATAAAAATAGACGATTACGACATGCCGGTAAGCCCTACCTATGTGAAACGCATAGCCCAGGAGGGAGTAGAAGTGCAGTGTTTGAGCAAATGGAACAACACCGCCCTTGTGCAAAGCACCGACAGCTCGAAACTCGAAGGACTTGCCTCGCTGCCGTTTGTGAGCAAAGTAAAAAAAGTATTCAACTCCAAACCATTCGAACCCGAACCGGAAGATTTGAGATTTGACGAACTTAACGACTCAACCATTCTGTCGTCGGAATATTACGGCTACGCAAGCGAACAAATAAGCATGCTCAACGGCATGAAGCTCCACAACCTCGGCTTTCGCGGCAAAGGCATGACGATAGTCATTATAGACGGAGGATTTCACAATGCCGACGCTGTGAAACTCCTTGACAACGTAAAAATACTCGGAACGCACAATTTTGTGCGCCCCTCGCGCAGCGTTTTTGCCGAAAACCAACACGGCACAAACGTTCTGTCGTGCATGGGAGCCAATAAGCCGGGCTCGTTAGTGGGAACAGCTCCCGATGCAGAGTATTGGCTTTTGGTGAGCGAGGATACCTATACGGAAACTCCGGCAGAACAGGACACATGGGCGGCGGCTCTGGAATACGCCGACAGTGTCGGGGCTGACGTTGTGAACAGTTCTTTGGGCTACAACCTTTACGACGACACTACAATGAACGTAAAATACGAAGAACTCGACGGTAAAACCCACCTCATCAGTCGCAGCGCATCGCTTGCCGCATCGAGAGGCATTCTTGTGGTAAACAGCGCAGGCAATTCGGGCAGCGACGAATGGGGAAAGATAGGCGTTCCCGCCGACGGGCGCGACATGCTTTCGGTAGGTGCCGTTTTCACTGCCGACTGGGCAGCACCGTTCACATCGCGCGGCTTCTCAGCCGACGGAAGAGTGAAACCCGATGTTTCGGCACGCGGTATTTATGCTGCAGTAGTGAGAGCCAACGGACGAATAGGCTATGCCAACGGAACATCTTTCTCATCGCCCATAACAGCAGGCATGGCAGCCTGCCTGATGCAGGCTTTGCCGAAACTTAAACCCACGGAAATAATAGAACTCCTGCACCAAAGCGGCGACAGAAGCGAACACCCCGACAACATGTGCGGCTACGGAGTTCCCGATTACTATAAGGCATACAAGAAAGCACGTCCCTGATGAGCAACGCTGTTTCTCTTTACGAACTTACGGCAAGCATTCGCCTGGCAATAGCACGCGCTCTGCCGCAAACCTATTGGGTGAGAGCGGAAATAAGCGAGGGAAGAAGAAATATCAACGGTCATTTCTACTGCAAATTCATTGAAAAAAACGCAGCAGGGCAAGACATAGCCTCGGCAAACGGTATAATCTGGGCGGGAACGTACAATATAATAAAAGCACGCTTTGAACGCGAAACCGGACAGGCACTCGCCGCAGGAATAAAGGTACTCGTAAACGTTAAAGTGAATTTCCACGAACGCTACGGGCTTTCGCTTGTGGTAAACGACATAGATCCGTCGTATACTCTCGGAGATATGGTGCGCCGTCGCAAAGAAATTCTTGCGCAACTGGCAAAAGACGGCGTGGCAAACATGAACAAGGAAATTGTTTTGCCTCGTCCGCTCATGCGCATTGCCATTATTACGAGCGAAACGGCTGCCGGCTACGGCGATTTCATGAATCATATAAAAAGCAACGGTTACGGTTTCCGGTTCAACATAAAACTTTTCCCGGCAATCATGCAAGGCGATAAAGTTGAGACATCCGTAATAACAGCTCTCAATTGTATTGCCGCCGAAGCGGCAAATTGGGATGCGGTAGCCATAATTCGCGGCGGCGGAGCGGTGAGCGATTTGAACGGTTTCGAATCCTACGCGCTCGCTTCCAATATTGCGCAATTCGTATTACCCGTAATAACAGGAATAGGACACGAAAGAGACGAAACCGTAATAGACCTGGTGGCTAACACACGCTGCAAAACTCCCACGGCAGTGGCTGATTTTTTGGTTTCGTGCGCCATGGGAGAGACGGAAACGCTCTCCGCGCTGTCCGTTCGCCTTCAGCGGGCGGCCACACAGATTGTGGCAAACCAAAACAAGCGTTTTGCATACACCGCATCGCGCATTGCGCCGGCGTTCTCGAATGCGTGCAAAATTGCAAGGCTCGGTTTCGACCGCCTTTTGCTTCGCATTCCGCGCGCAGTCAAAGAAGTTTGTGCCCGCGAGGACACACACCTGCAAAGACTTGCCGTAAAAACGGAAATGCTTGCCACAAACGCCACACGACTTCAGACATTGGAACTGCAAAGACGCACGGAGCGGCTTAAAAGAGCCGTGGCTACGCTGCTGCAAGCCAACAAAACACGCATAGACACCGCAGAAAAAAACATAAAACTTGCAGGACCGGAAAGGATGTTTCATCTCGGGTTTTCGCTAACCACCATAAACGGAAAGGCAATAGTAGATGCGTCGCAGCTAAAGCCCGGAGACACCATTACAACCCGCTTTGCCAAGGGCGAAGCCGTGAGCCGCGTGGAGAAAACAAACTGATTATATACAACAATAGATATGGAAAGAGAAAAACTTAGCTATGCCGAGGCAATGAACGAACTCGAGAGCATTGTGGAACGTGTTGAGCAGAACGCCATGGACATTGACGACCTGACGGAGCGTTTGAAACGTGCGCAGGAGCTTGTAAAATTCTGCCGCGAGCGTTTGCTCAAAACCGAAGAGGAAGTTAAGAGCATTCTTTCGTCGGACGATTTGAAAACTTCGGCAGACACCGCCAACCACGAGCCGAAAACGGGGGATATTCCCTTTTAAGGCGCGGGATTTGTGAGGATTTGAAAAAACCATTAACTTTGCGCCATATAAACAAAGCCATAGATAACTGCTCATTATTATGAACAAGAAAAAAATCATCATTCCCGCAGCCATTATAATAGTGCTTTTGCTCGGCGGTTTGGGATATACTTTCTACAATCTGCAACAACAGAAAAAGAACAACGCCGATTTGCAGCAGCTTGCCACTCTTGACAAAAAAGAGATGGAGAACGAGTATTCACAATTTGCCTTGCAATACGACGAACTCAAGCGTTCCATCAAAAACGATTCGCTCATGCAGCAGCTCACAAAGGAACAGCAGCGCACACAAGAGCTTCTTGCAGAACTGAAGCAGGTGAAGAGCGACGACGCAAGAGAAATAACCCGATTGAAAAAGGAACTTGCCACGGTGAGAGCCGTTTTGCGAAGCTACATACTCCAAGTTGACTCCCTGCAACGCATGAACACTGCGCTGGCATCGGAGAACGAACATGTAAAAGCGCAATACAACGAGGCTACAGCAAAAATATCCAACCTCAACAGCGAGAAAGCAAATCTTTCGGAGAAAGTGGCGATTGCTTCACAGCTTGACGCAACGGGCATATCGGTTCGGGCGCAGAACAAACGCAACAAAGACGCCAAGAAAGTAAAGGACGTGCGCCGCTTCGTGGTTCATTTCACCATTACAAAGAACATAACCGCATCGACAGGCAACCGCAACATCTACGTTCGCCTTTTGCAGCCCACCAACTCGGTTGTAAACCCATCGGGGTCGTTTAACTACGAAAACCGAAGCCTCCAGTTCTCGGCAACAAAGGTCATTGAATACACCGGAGAGGAACAAAGCGTAACACTCTACATTCCCGTGGGCGAAACATTGAGCGCGGGAACATATCGCTGCGACATCTTTGCCGACAACCAGAACATAGGCACCGGTTCGGTGAGTGTGAAATAAATCCGGACACAGAAAAGCAAGTCGGCAAGCCCTGATTTTTTCCGCCAATGCGGCAGGCTGAACGGCGCAAAGAATGCGATTTTTCGCAAACAGCAGAAAACCAACACTTTAAGCCTTTTTGAAAGCATTTTATAAGTCATTGTCATTCAAAGACTTATTAAGGCGAAAAATACAAGCCATATATTTTAAAATACAAGGCACTTATTTTAAAATAAGTGCCTTGTATTTTTTGCGACATGCCTTATGTTTTTCGGCATCTGCCCACAATATCTATTTTCGAAGCGTTTTCGGACGTAATTTTTGCCATGCGGCGGCGATTATTTACCGCGCATCATTGCCGAAACCTTATCTCACACCCACAGGCTTTGTAGGAGGAAGTTCCCTGTTGCGTTTTTCGGTGGCGGCAACCACGTTGTCGGCAAGTTTGTCGAATGCCTTTCCCACCACCGACTGTTTGTCAGTGGCGACGGGCGTTCCGCTGTCGCCGCTCTCGCATACAGCCTGAACAATGGGTATTTCTCCCAAAAGGGGAACGCTCATTTCCCGGGCAAGACGGCTCACACCGCCTTTTCCGAAGATATAATATTTGTTTTCGGGCAATTCGGCAGGAGTGAACCACGACATGTTTTCCACAAGTCCGAGAATGGGAACGTTCACCTGCTCGTTCTTGTACATGTCAATGCCTTTGCGCGCATCGGCAAGGGCAACCTGCTGCGGTGTGCTCACTATCACCGCCCCCGTAATGGGAATGCTCTGCAGCAATGTCAGATGTATGTCGCTCGTTCCGGGAGGCGTGTCGATAATAAAATAGTCGAGTTTTCCCCAGTCAGCCTCGAAAATCAGTTGTTTCAGGGCATTGCTCGCCATACCTCCGCGCCAGAGCGTGGCAGTTTGGGGATTGACAAAAAAGCCGATGGAAAGCATTTTCACGTTATACTTTTCGGCAGGTATGATGTACTGTTTTCCGTCGATGTTTTCACCGAACGGCTGAAATTCTTCCAAATGAAACATCTTCGGCATGGAGGGTCCGAAAATATCTGCGTCGAGAAGTCCTACACGATAACCCTTCATGGCGAGCGAAACTGCGAGATTGACCGCAACAGTTGACTTTCCCACACCGCCTTTGCCCGATGAAACGGCTATTATGTTCTTTATGTCGGGAAGCACAGGCTCTTGTTTCTTGGGAACTTCGGCTTTCCTGGTGGTTATGTGCACTTCCAAGTCTTTGCTGACGTATGCTTTTAGCGAAGCTTCGGCAGAGCGGACCACGGATTTTATGAAAGGGTCGGTTTCTTTGGGGAAAATGAGCGAGAACGACACTTTGTTTCCGTCTATTCTTATATTGTCTTCCACCATTCCGGCTTCCACGATGTTTTTTCCCGTACCGGGATAGCGCACTTTCTCGAGTGCGTCCATTATTAGTTTGGGATATATTGCCATGTTTCTTATGTATTTATTTCGATGTTTCTAGTGAGGAACGTTTCTGACGGTTGTAGCTGCGATAAGAATCGAGAGGTATTTCCACATCCGGCTCGTGCAGTTCGCCGTTATGGGGAAGCGCGAAACTTATGAACTTTATCTTTATTCCCCTGCCCCGCCATTGCTGTTCGTAATAGGTTTGCAGCGATGTAACTTCCGCAGGCACTCCGGAGTTTTCGGCATATACGTCGTCGGATATGCACAAAAGCGGCAGATTGTTTTCGGAAACCACGTATTTTGTATAGGTGAAAAAAAAATTGCTGTCGGTCTTAACGTTTATCACACCGCCGTCCTTGAGGAAGTTACGGTAACGTTTCAGAAAATAAGTCGATGTCATGCGTTTCTGGGCGCGTTTCATCTGCGGATCACTGAATGTAAGCCAAATTGTGTCGGCTTCGCCGGGAGCGAAAATGCGGTCTATGTTCTCGATTTCGGTACGCAGGAAAGCCACATTGCCCAACTTTTCGTTCAAAGCCTGCGTTGCGCCCGTCCACATCCTTGCGCCTTTTATGTCTACGCCTATGAAATTGCGGTCGGAACAGTTTTGCGCAAGCCCCACAGCATATTCGCCCCTGCCACATCCGAGTTCGAGGGTAATGGGATTGGAATTGCCGAAAACTTCCGCGTTCCATTTTCCGCGCATAGGGCATTCCGCGTTTTCGAGAACGTGGAACGGATATTCAAAAACGTTCGGATATGCCTGCATGTCGGCGAATTTCGCAAGTTTGTTCTTTCCCATTTTTATTTATGCTTGACGTGAAACACACTAAATCTGTTGCAAAGTTATCGATTTGCGTTCATATACAAAAGAAGGGCGCGAAATTCGCACCCTTCTTTTATATATGTATGTTGTTCTGCACAAATCATTCGGTCGGCAATACTTTTACGTAATCATCCGGACCATACGGTTCCTTGTTAGCCTCATCTTCGAGCAAACCATGGTAGTATGCTGATTTCGCCGACATATAATATGGCGTGAACCACAGGAATCCTATTCCTAAAGTGAGGATACTGAGCAAAAACCAACCTATGAAAGACAACGAAAACAGGAAAAATTCCCATTTGTGTCCGTTCATCAATTCGCTGCTGCGGGTTATGGCGGCGTCGTACTTCAAATCGGGATTGTCGTTAAGCACAAATTCGGTCATTGTGTAGGATATGGACTTTATAAAGCCCGGCACGATGAGAAGCAGAAACCACAAGAATGTATAAACACCTCTTAGAAGAAGTGTCAGAAGCACTCTCCCCAAAACTTCGGTATTTTTGTAAGCATCGAAAATGTCTACAAGCTGTATCTCACCGCCTCTGTAATTTTTCAGAATGGCTATGGAATATCCGTATCCCAACGGAATTACTGCCAAAGTCAGTAAAGTGCCGACATAAGGTACAAAACCAACTCCCGAACCTATAACATAAGCCACAAGAGTTATGGCTACGAACTGTCCCCACTTGTTTTCAAGGGTTTTCAATGCAGAATCTTTCAGACTGCTAAAGCTTTTCATGGTTGTTTCTTTTTTATGGTTCGTTTTTTATTTGTTCAGTCAATCACCGTAACCCAATTGTGCGTATCGGGAGCCTCACCCAACTGAATTGCTCTCAAAGCATGATAGAGTTTGGTGCTCCAAGGTCCGGGCTTTCCGTCTTTGCTTATCACATAGCTCTTGTTCTGTTCCAAATCGTCTATCCTTTCTATCGGGCTTATCACGGCAGCCGTGCCGCAAGCTCCCGCCTCCTCAAAAGTAGTAAGCTCTTCTTCGGGAATGGGACGCACTTCAACTTTCATGCCAAGGTCTTTGGCAAGCTGTTGCAGACTGTTGTTGGTTATTGAAGGGAGAACCGATGACGATTTCGGCGTTATATACGTATTGTTCTTGATGCCGAAGAAATTGGCTGCGCCGCATTCGTCTATATATTTCTTTTCTTTCGCATCGAGATAGAACTCGCACGAATAGCCCTGGTCGTGAGCTATCTTGTTAGCCACAAGACTTGCGGCATAATTGCCACCCACCTTGTAACGTCCCGTTCCGAGCGGAGCGGCACGGTCGTAACCGCGCATTATAACGTAGTTGGAGCTTGCAAATCCGCCTTTGAAATACGGACCTACGGGAGTTACGAAAATCAAAAACATATATTCCGTGGCAGGATGCACACCAACCTGCGCACTCGTGCCGATAAGCAAAGGGCGAATGTAAAGCGATGCATCATGTCCGTAAGGCGGCACGAACTCTCGGTTAAGTTCCACAACCTTCTTCACCATTCTTTCAAACAAATCGGTGGGAAGCTCCGGCATAAGTATGCCGCGACATGTGCTTTGCAGACGCTCCGCATTGGCTTTGATACGGAAAATCCTGACCTTGCCGTCTTTGCACCCGTGAGCCTTCAATCCCTCAAAAGCTTCCTGTCCGTAGTGCAGGCAAGTGGCTGCCATGTGAATGTTGAGTGTTGTTTCCGAAGAAACTTCTATTTCACCCCATTTGCCATTGCGATAATAACAACGCACATTATAATTAGTGGGGATATAACCGAATTTGAGATTTTGCCAATCGATATTTTCCATTTTCGCGTTTGTATTTCTTTAATTATTTCACCACAAAGTTACGTATTTTCTCTATACAAAACACTTTTTTTCAGACACCCCACCCCCCAAGAACCATAAAACAACACCCCTTTGCCGCCGCGAATATGTAAAAATGCTATCTATGCTATACGTAATGACCCGTTTTGCCTCTCATGCCGCAAATCGGCAAGCCTGTAACCCGTAACGGCAAAAGCCTCCGCCTCCACGGCAATGGCATAAGGCATAAAAACACTACAAAGCAGACTGCAACGGTCAGCACACGGCACAATGCCGTTATGAATATTCATTCAATACACCCCGCAAGCCACGTCGTTTTTATCCCTTGCATACATTTCGCCGCAACACACTGAAATTCAGAGAAATATCCCCATTTGAAGCAACTTTCGTAAGTTGCTGTGGCACAGCTACTTGAAATCGTCAAAAACATAAGGCACATATTTTGAAATACAAGGCACTTATTTTAAAATATGTGCCTTATGTTTTTGACGACAAGCCATGTATGTTTTCCGGCAAGGCGGGAAAACACCATTTTTAACCGCATATTATTGAATAAAACCATAAGAGATTCCCGTCAATCGGCACACCGGCAAAAAGCCAAGCGACACATAGCCCCACCCAACAGGAACACACATGATTTTGTATCATTTACAGCCGTCAAAGTGCAGGAAATTTTTCAACAAGAGAAAAAAAACATCAAAATTCCTACTTATTTTTTGCGGTTATCGAATAAAAGAGTAATTTTGTTCGTGCATTAAAAAGGCATACTCTTACCGGAATTTTATTCAATAACTTAATAACCAAACATTAATCGTAAAACAAAATCATTAAAGATGGAAACAACAGTTAAGTCTCCTAAGGCTGCTCCAAAGCCAAAGGCAACAAAAAGCGCAGGCTTCAAAGGTGTGAAAGCAGCGTGGCTTGTAATGGTGGTTTGCTTCGTAATAGCATTCTGCTTCTACAAATTCGTTCTCGGTAATCCGGAGAACTTCCAGGGCGGCGACCCCGCTAACCAGCCTATCCAGGGCAACCTTCTCGGTACAATGTACAAAGGTGGTTTCATGGTGCCTATCATCCTCACCTGCCTCCTCACCGACTTCGCGCTCATTATTGAACGCTATTTCGCACTTCGCACCGCTTTCGGTAAGACAAGCCTCGTGAAGTTCGTAGCAGGCATCAAGGCAGCTCTCGCAGCAAAAGACCTTGAAAAAGCACAGAAACTCTGCGATCAGCAAAGAGGTTCCGTAGCAAACGTAGTTTCTGCAACCCTTCGCAAATACAAAGAAATGGAAGCCGATACCGTTCTCACCAAAGAACAAAAGGTACTCGCCATCCAGAAAGAGCTCGAAGAAAGCACCGCATTGGAAATGCCTATGCTCCAGCAGAACCTTCCGATTCTTGCAACACTTACCACTCTCGGTACATTGTTCGGACTTTTCGGTACGGTTATGGGTATGATTCGTTCATTTGCTTCTCTTGCAGGTGAAGGCGGTACAGACTCAGCCATGCTTTCCGTAGGTATTTCCGAGGCACTTGTGAACACCGCTTCAGGTATCGCAACCGCAGCCTTCGCACTTATGGGTTACAACTATTATACTAACAAGATCGACAAACTTACGTTCAGCCTCGACGAAGTAGGCTTCACAATCGTACAGACTTTCTCGGCTACTCACTAATCAACAAACAAGAAAGGTTAAATCATGGGACGTTTTAAATTAAAGAAACAAGATGTCTACATAGACATGACTGCTATGAGCGACGTCACTGTCCTTCTGCTTACCTTCTTTATGTTGACTTCTACTTTCATCAAACCCGAACCCGTTAAAGTAAATACCCCGGGCTCTGTATCGGATATAAAAATTCCGGAATCAAACATCGTAACCATCTTGGTAGAACAGAGCGGAAAAATATTCCTCTCCATGGACAAGAAAGGCGACTTGATGTCAGTTCTCGACGAAATGCAGGAAAAATACGGCGTTTCCTTCAATGCAAAACAAAAGAAGGAATTCGGACTTCTTCCCGCGTTCGGTCTGCCATTCGGACAACTTCAGGGATTCCTTGATATGCCCACAGAATCGCAGAACGCTTATCTTAAAAGCGAGCAGAACCCCGGTATTCCGTGCGACAGCCTGCACAACGAGTTTAAGGACTGGATACTTTGCGCTCGTGATGTAAATCCCGATTTGCGTATTGCTATCAAGGCTGATGCAAAGGCTCCTTATAAAGTGATTAAAACAGTGATGAACTCTCTTCAGGACATCAAGGAAAACCGTTACAATCTTATAACGGCCTTGAAAACCGAAGAATAATTATAGATGTTATGGCAAAATTAGGTAGCAGCAAGCAGAAAAAATTTAGTTGCCGCATAGACTTTACGCCTATGGTGGACATGAACATGTTGCTGATCTGCTTCTTCATGCTCTGTACATCTATGATTAAGCCACAGACTATGGAGATCAACATGCCTTCAAACAAAGAAGACATGAAAGAAGATCAGCGTAACCAGGTGAAAGCCTCGGAGGCAGTAACAATACTTATGGATAAGGACAACAAAATTTACTATTATGAAGGTATTCCCGAAATAAACACTTTGAAGGAAACCACATACGGTAAAGATGGTCTTCGCGCGTTTTTGCAGCGCCGCAATGCCGTTGCTCTTAACAAAGTAAACAAACTCAAAGAAGAAAGACTTAAAAATGCAAGTACCAATCCTCGCGTAATGGCGAAGCAGGACGAAGCATTCCGCAAAGAGCTCTCAAAAATTAAGAGCGAAAAAGGCGTGCCTAATGTAATTATCAAAGCTACAGACGAAGCAATCTACGAGAATTTGATCAATGTTCTTGATGAAATGCAGATTTGTGGTATTGGTAAGTATGTGATAGATAAAATCAGCGACTTCGACAAGAAGATGATTGAACACTATAAGGGAGAACATCCCGAAAGTGCCGCAGCACCTTCACAACCGACCGGCGCGAAATAAACAAAACAACTAATTAGCGAAGTATATTATGGCAAAAATGGATTTAGCCTCTAAATCATGGTGCGAAATGGTGTTTGCCAATCGCAACCAGGCTTACGGCGCTTATCAGTTGCGCGCTGAATTGGGAAAACGTAACCAAATAGCTTTGATTGTAGTGCTTGCACTCATAGTCATAGGCTTGTTTGTTCCCCTCTTCCTTAAATTCGTGATTCCTCAAAAGAAAGATGATACGATTACGGAAGTTACCAATTTCTCTAAGTTGAAAGAAGCTGAAGTAAAGGACCAGCACATTAAGAAAGTGCAGCCCAAACAGCCTCAGCAGGAGGTGCAGCGTATCAAGAGCTCCATTAAGTTCACAGCCCCTGTCATTAAGGAAGACGATCAGGTTAATGAAGCGGACGAGATGAAGACTCAGGAAGCTCTTGGTAAGTCGCAGCTCGCAATTTCTATCGCAGACGTTAAAGGTAACGATGAAGAACACGGTAAAGACGTTGCAGACCTCAAGGAAGTGATTACTTCACAGAAAGAGGATATCAAGGTTTACACCGTTGTAGAGCAGATGCCTTCGTTCCCCGGAGGTGAAGACGCTCTTTTGAAATACATCGGTTCGCACATCAAATATCCTTCGGTAGCTCTCGAACAGGGCATCCAAGGTATGGTAATGCTGCGTTTCGTTGTCAATCCCGATGGTCATGTGGGAGAAGTGCAGGTTCTCAAGAGCCTCGACCCATATTGCGATCGCGAGGCAAAACGTGTGATTCAGAGTTTGCCTAAGTTCATTCCCGGTAAGCAGCAAGGTCGTGCAGTTGCCGTTTGGTACACCTGCCCCGTGCGCTTCCAGATTGACTAACGGCATTCAAGCTGTGTCGGGAAACCTTAATATTCCGACAACATACGGATTTAGATTTTCGGCACAACATAAAAACATTCATAATAAAGGCCGGCTCGCTTGCGGGTCGGCTTTTATTTTTCAAATCAGCTGCAATGCGGCACGGATGTGCAACTTGCAACAAACTAAAACAGGAATTTTATAACGGCATATATTATGAAAAGAGTGATTTTTGCGGCATCGATGTTAGCAATATCCTTCACGCTGATGTCATGCGGCGGAGAAAAGAAACCCCAAGGCGATCCCGACCTCATAAAAGTGGCTATCGATGAAACATTCAAGCCCGTCATGGAGGAGGAAATGCACCAGTTCAATCTGAAATACCCCGAAGCTACTTTCAAATATTATTATTGCAGCGAATCGGAGGCTTTGCAGATGCTTCTTGACGACAGTGTGCGCTCTTGTTTCGCCACTCGTCAGCTTTCCGACAAAGAAAAAGCTACTCTTCAGGCTCGCAGTTTGAACGTAATGACCGAACGCATCGCCACCGACGGAATCGCGCTTATCGTAAACCGTTCCAATCCCGACACTCTCATATCCACAAACGACGTGTTCCGAATTGTAACCGGACAGGTTACGCGATGGGAGCAAATTAAATATGCTCACCAAAGCGGCGAAATACAACTTGTGTTCGACAACACCCAATCGTCAACCGTGAGATACGTTGAAGATTCCATTTGCGGAGGAAAAGCTCTGAAAGGAAACGTTTACGCGCAAAAATCAAACGAGGCTGTCATAGACTACATCACCTCCAATCCAAAAGCCATAGGCATTATAGGCGTTGACTGGTTGAGAAACGAAAACGACTCAACCAACCTCTCGTTCCTGCCAAAGATTCGCGTGATGAGCGTAAGCAACTCTTCCATTCCCGAAGTGGACAACAGCTACAAACCATTCCAAGCTTACATAGCCTTGGGCAATTATCCTTACGTCCGCGCGGTATATTACATGACCACCGACCCGCTTATGCAGGGCAAGGCGCGTTATTTCTATCACTTCCTCGCCGAACAGAAAGGACAACTAATAATAACAAAATCCTCACAACTCCTGCCGTGGATGCAGGTACAGTTCAAAGAGGTTAACATCAAGTAAAACCGCACACCGGTAACAAGAAAAATAAAACACATAACGAATCAAAAGTCCGCAGCGTCACACCAACGTTGCGGACTTTTTGTCTTCTTAAAATCCATAACGCCGTTCATCCGCACCCTGTTTTTCGCTCTTTTTCATAACTATCAAATATTCAGGCTTTTACGGCATTTTTCTCTACTTTTATAAGTCATTGTATTTCAGACACTTGTTTTACTCAAAAATACAAGGCACATATTTTAAAATAAGTGCCTTATGTTTTAAAATATATGGCTTGTATTTTTTACGACAAGCCATGTGTTTTTTCCGATATGCCGAACCATTGGAAAATCATCCCGAAATTTTCTTCGAAAATCCGCATCTTTTGCCAAGTCGGACGCTCATGAAATTCCGCTTCGCGGCATAAAAAATCACGCTCTCCCACCAAACGAACATAAGAACGTCTTCGGGTTCGTTTTTATCCGCTTACGAATATCTACTTCTGTAAAATAAAGTATATTTGCAACCATATATAAACAACTAACATCTATACCAAGCAAAACATCTATGAACATAAACCGCAAATTCAAACGCATTCTCGGCATTGCATTGCTTTGCAGCCCGCTTACGCTTGTTTCCGTCAGTGCCGAAAGCATCACCACCGTTCTCCGTCCCAACACGTCCGACGCTTCCGCCTGCTACATTTCCAACAAAGCCCCGCTCCTTTCCTCGTTTTTCATTAAACTTCCCACCGGCAGCATAAAACCGCAAGGTTGGATTCTGACCCAATTGAATCTGCAAGCCGAAGGGCTCTGCGGACATCTCGGAGAAATAAGCGCGTGGCTGCAAAAAACCGACAACGCATGGCTTTCCTCCGGCGGCAAATGGGGCTGGGAAGAAGTGCCGTACTGGTTGCGCGGATATTCAAGCATGGCTTGGATTCTCAATCGCAAAGAAATGCAGAAAGAAAGCAAACTGTGGATTGACGCAATACTGAAAAACCAGAAACCGGACGGGGATTTCGGTCCCCGCGAAGAAGGTCTCGACCATTTTTGGGCAAACATGGTTGTTCTATGGCTGCTTCAAGACTACTACGAATACACCGGCGACAAACGGGTAACGGACTTCATGACCAAATATTTCCATTACCAGCTCACCGTTCCCGATAACGAGTTTCTGCGCAAGTATTGGGAAAACTCGCGTGGCGGAGACAATTTGTGGAGCGTGCTTTGGCTTTACAACCGCACAGGCGACGGCGAACTGCTCAAGCTTGCCGACAAACTCCACCGCTGCACCGCCGACTGGACCCAAGCGCAAAACCTCCCCAACTGGCACAATGTGAACATTGCGCAAGGCGTCAGGGAACCCGCCGAATACTTCATGTTCAAAAAAGACAGCAGTCTGCTCCGCGCCACATACAACGACCAGCAACTCATAAGGCGTATATTCGGGCAAATGCCGGGCGGAATGTTTGCCGCAGACGAGAACGCGCGAATGGGATACATAGATCCGCGTCAGGGCACCGAGACTTGCGGATTCGCCGAACAAATGGCAACCGACGAAATCCTTATGCTGACAACCGGCGACCCGTATTGGGCGGAAAACTGCGAGGACGTGGCGTTCAACAGTTTCCCTGCCGCTTTCAGCGAAGACTATAAGGCTCTGCGCTATCTCACTTGCGCCAACATGGTTGTCAGTGATGAAAAAGACCACAGCCCGGGTGTTCAAAACGCCGGACCGTTTCTTGCCATGAATCCCTTTAGCAGTCGCTGCTGTCAGCACAATCACGGTTTCGGTCTGCCTTATTACGCACAACATCTCGTACTCGCCACCAACGACAACGGACTTGCCACCGTGCTTTTCGGCTCCTGCCAAACCACAGCCCTCGTGGGAAAAGAAACGCAAAAGATAGTTTTGACCGAAGAAACCGATTATCCGTTCGACAGTAAGGTTAAACTCACCATATCCGCCCAAAAGCAGGTAACATTCCCCCTGTACATCCGAATACCTTCGTGGACACACGGTGCAAAAGCCGCAGTAAACGGAAAGCCATTGGAATGCCGCATTGAAAGCGGCAAATATCTCAGAATAGAACGCGAATGGAAAAACGGAGATCTCGTTGAACTTGAATTTCCAATGGACATAAGCCTGCGCCGATGGGCAACAAATCAAAATTCTGTCAGCGTTGACTACGGTCCGCTCACCCTTTCTTTGCGCATAAACGAGAAATACGAGAAAAAAGAAAGCGACAAAACCGCAATAGGTGATTCGAAATGGCAAAAAGGTGCGGACACCTCAAAATGGCCAACGTGGTTAATTCATCCCGCATCAGACTGGAATTTCGCGCTATGCACCGACGAACCCATAAAGCTCGTAAAGAAAGAAAAAGTAAAGGAAAACGAAAATCCCTTTGTGGCTACAAAAGTTCCGCTTGTCTTTTCCGCCAAAGGACGAAAGGTACCCGGTTGGGGAATTGACAAATACGGGCTTTGCGCTCCCCTACCCGATGAAAACGCAGTGCAGACAAACGAAAAATATGATTTGGAACTTATTCCCATGGGTGCGGCGCGGTTGCGCATATCCTCGTTCCCGCAGGCAAAATAAGCCTTTCGCCATAAACCGCAGCGCATCTCGCGTTGCGGTTTTCTTTTCATTTCCCTGCCGTTCCGAAAGCTTTTGCAACCATAGGGCGAAAAAATATTGCCATAGCCAATGAGCGCATGAACAAAAATGATATGAACGCCGTCCAAAGGGCATAGTTTCCCATGCCGTCCCTCAACGCAAAAAACAAGCCGAAGAACACCGCCGCCGAAAGTATTGCCGAAAACAACATATACCTCGAAGCCGTAGCTCCGACAAACACGCCGTCGAGCAAAAAGGCTGCCACCGACACCAAAGGTATTGCCACGGCAAACGGAAGGTATTTCACGGCTGCCGCAACCGTTGCGCCGTCATCGGTAAGCAAAGAAAGGAAGCCTGCACCGCCTGCAGCATAAGCCAAAGCAAACATCGCAGCGGCAACAGCACACATGGCTCCGACCACATTCATCATCTTCCTGAAAGCCCCCAAGTTGCCCGCACCTATATATCGCCCCGACAACGCTTCGGCCGAGAAAGCAATTCCGTCACTTATATACGAAAAGATTACGAACAACTGCATGAGCAGCGCATTTGCCGCAAGAATCGTGGCATCCATTCTCGCACCGCTGATAGTGAACCACGACATTACGGCAACGTGCAAAAGCGTGCGCAGAAATATATCCCTGTTCACGTTAAAGAACTTAGTAAACGCCGCACGGTTCATGATTTCCGTCAATTCCACTCCCGGCAGAGCTGCATGGTATTTGGCACGAAATATAACAAAGCAGAGCACAAACCCCACGTATTCTCCCGCCACCGTTCCCGCAGCCACGCCCTCCACTTTCCATTGCAGCGCATACACAAACAGCAAACTCGCCACGAGATTTGCCACATTCTGCACTATAGCCACACACATGGGAGCCACAGAGTTCTGCATTCCGAGAAACCAACCCGAGAACGCATAAATTCCGAGCACTGCCGGCGCACCGAGAATGCAGATTCTGAAATAAGTAACGGCAGGTGCTTCGACATCGGCGGGACAATCAACAAAAGCAAAAACCGCACGGCACAGCCAGGGGCTTAATGCCACGAACAGCAACCCTATGCCCAACGCCAGAAACAAAGCTCTTGAAAACTGCAAAGCCATGTCGCGCGAATCTTTGCGTCCGAAAGCCTGTGCAGTCAGTCCGCTTGTACCCATTCTCAGGAAACCCATCAACCAGTAAAGCACATTGAAAATCATTCCTCCCACGGCAATTGCCCCAAGATACACACGCGAACCGAGATGTCCCGTTATAGCAGTGTCAACAAGCGACAACAACGGAACGGAAATGTTCGAAACAATTGCAGGAACGGCTATCCGCATAATGCTGCGCAATGTTTCGCGTGATGTGGGTGTTTGAAAGTTCGTCATGTCCCGAAATGTTTTTTCGAGATGCAAAATTAGCGAAAATAATTGCAGTCCGTGAAACCCCGCATACCGTCTCGCAAAAATAACGACTGTTGCAGTGAACCCCATGGGCGTAAATACGTTAAAAACATGCCTTTTCCACACACAATAAAACGCCCGTTACTTTCTTTTTAATAGCTTTTGTATGTCAGACACTTAACATGGCAAAAAATACAAGGCACTTATTTTAAAATAAGTGCCTTGTATTTTAAAATATATGGCTTGTATTTTTAATTACATGGGGAAGCGTAAAAAAGGCAAGACAAATACCCCTTTTTTTTCGCGATAAAATCCGCCCGAAATGCCACGCATTTCGAAGCAAAACATATATGTACTTTTGCACGTACATACCCGAACTTTTGCCATATCTTCCGGGCAGCCATATACCCGATAATACGTTTCCGAAAAACATCGGGTTCGGCAGACTCTGTTCTGCCGAACCCGACACATAAAACCATTACGGTCTCTTTTGCTATAAACCTAATTATTACATCTTAATTTTCAAGCTTCTTCCACCGGCTTTTATTATATAAATGCCTCGTTGTAGAGTAACAGACGCATTACCCTCGTAAACAATGCCGCCTGTAACATCGTACACCTGCATTTGCTTTCCGTTGGCATATACCTTGTTGCCGCTGATTTGGATTCCCATCTCATCCGCAGGCACTACGGAAATACCGGTAGGAACACTTTCAACGATTTTCTTGAATTTTCGCCAAGGCTCTGCGCTCTTGTAGGCATCAATACTACCCTTCGGGACATAAAGTTCCACATTTTCGAAACACCAATCGTTGAACGTGCCGTCAACACCGCTTTGCCTTGCCGCTCTAAGCACTATGACCTGCGGTTTGACCGTTTCACTTATCGCAGAAGGGGGCGTTGCAGATTCACAAATTATTTTGGTCAGTCCTGTGCACTCTTCAAATACTCCGGAACCAAGTTTCTCTACGGTTTCGGGAATGGTAATGGAATTCATTCCTATCTGCCCAGCAAACGCATAGTCGCCTATGGAAGTTACGGTGTATTCATTTTCTTCGTCATCTGTTGCTTTCGAACAGATAATAACATCTCCTTCGTAATTAATATTGGGATTTGCAGTTACTTCGGCAGTCTTGTCAGGATTGAAGTCATACCACAAGCCGTTTACCTCAACCCGTTTAACAATATTCGAATCCGCAGCAGCATTCTTCGGATTTTCACCTTTTTGTTGTATGTTTGCAACATGAAAACAAACGATGACGAAAAATACATGCGGCTTGCCATTGCCGAAGCCCAACTTGCAGCCAACGAGGACGAAGTTCCGGTGGGAGCAGTGGTGATTTGCAAAGACAGGGTCATTGGTCGCGCACACAACATGACGGAAGCCCTGAACGATGTTACGGCACACGCAGAAATGCAAGCCATTACTGCGGCGGCAAACAATCTTGGCGGAAAATATCTTACGGAATGCACGATTTACGTAACCGTTGAACCGTGCTACATGTGCGCCGGCGCAATAGGATGGTCGCAAATGGGACGTTTGGTTTACGGTGCCGGTGACCCCAAACGGGGTTACACCAAGCTCACCCCCTCTCCGCTGCATCCCAAGACGCAGGTAACCGCAGGGGTACTTGAAGAAGAATGCGCGGAAATAATGAAAAACTTTTTTATCTCCAAGAGATAAAATTCCCGGAACGCACGGTTTACGCCTCTTTCCCTTTCACTGCTTTGGCAATATATACAAGATAGAACCCTTTGGCGGATATTTCCACCTCGTTTGCCGTTGCCTCGTTCAGAGTTCCCTGCCAAAGCATATCGAAGTCGTAGCATTCATATTTAAGGTTCTTCGATTTCATGCCCGTGGCGTTGAAGTTGAAAACCGAAACCTGTTGTCCCTTTTCCACAGTGAACCTTGTGCAGTCCATGCAGGGAACAAACACGCCGTAATCGGTTGGCATCACCGCCATGATCCCATGCTGCAAATAATATATAAGGAGACTTATGTTTCCCAAGGCATGGTCTTCGCGCTTTCCGGTAGCTCCGAGAATGGCTATGCGGTTCATTCCTTTTGACTTCAGGAATCTCACGGCTTTTGTCTGGTCGTTGTAATCCTGCTCTCCCAACAAATGCAGAATGTCGGCATATCTGCTTTTCATGACATGCGACAGCGAATCACCGTCGCCCACAATTGCATTGGGCGAAATGCCGGAAGCGAAAGCCTTTTCGGCAGCTCCGTCGCAACAAACGGTATATGCCGCCTTTGAAACCCATTCTTTCACGGTTTCCATGGCACACCATTCCCCGTTATCCAATATTACCGCCTGCGGAATGAAGTCTTTCAATGAAAACGTCTGTTTTTCCATGTCCTTTTCCATTTGGGGGAGTTCGTCAGTCAAGATAGATTTTGCGGCGTTGCCTTATGGTTACGAACACAATGACCATGCACGTAAGCACCTCGGACAACGGCACCGCAAGCCACAATCCGCGCACGCCCATTACCGACGGCAGCCACACGAAAACGGGAACGAGAAACACCAAACCGCGAAGCAGCATGAAGAAAACCGATTCTGCCACACGCTCAACGCTCTGCCAAAAGCCTATGACCACCATGTTGAACGAAAAGAGCACGAAACTCAGGGCGAAATACGGGAAACCCTCCGCGCCAATGCGGAAAGCGTTTGTTCCGGTGCTTATGAAAAGCGAAACAAGCGGCTTGCTCGCCACAATGCCCAATATTGTCATCAACGCGCCGCAGCACGCCGCAAGAACAACAGCAAATTTGAACGCCGACTTCACCCTTTTCTTGTCGCCGAGACCGTAGTTGTAGCTCACAATAGGCAACTGGCTTTGGGCTATGGCGTTTGCAAACATGAACACAAGGGGAAACAGATAGCAGCAAGTGCCGAAGGCTGCCACGCCGTCCTCTCCGAGCGTGCGCATAAACATATAGTTGCCGGCTATCATCATGCAAGTTATCGCGCCCTCGCCTATGAAAGTGGGGAAACCCAATTTTGCCATATAGGCAGTGTTTCTGGCGGTGAGCCTAAGGGCTGTGGCTGAAAACTTGGGCTTATATAAATGTATCTTCTTTGAAAAGAACAGCAAATAAACCAACACCATCACCGTTCCAAAGCCTGCGGAAAAGTTTGTGGCAAATGCAGCGCCGGCAATGCCCCAATCCTGCCGGTACACAAGCCACCAGTCAAGGAACACATTTAGCAATGAGGGCACAACATTGACCATCATGGCATAATTGGGCGATCCGTCGAGGCGCAGAACAAACGAGCCTTCAATCATGATGAGCTGGAAAATGGGATAAAGCCCCAACCAATGCAAATAGTCGGACACATAGGGATACAAAAGCTCGGAGCCGCCAAACAGGAAGCACAGTTCGCGCGCACCGAACTGCATTACAGCTACGAGAGCAAGCATGGCGAGGAGCGGAACGGTGAGAGCCTGAGTGGTGTTTATGCACGCGGCTTTTGTGTTGCCCTGCGAAAGATGAACCGCACCCACTATCGACACTCCCGATGCAAACATCAGCGAAAACGATGAGGAGATTAGGAATATGGGAGCGGCTATGTTTACCGCCGCAAGGGCATTGCTCCCCACTCCGTGCCCCACAATCACTCCGTCGGCTATATTATACAAGGCGGAGAATATGAGTCCCATGAGCGTTGGCACGAATAATTTCGAAAACAACTGCGGAATGTCGGTTTTTCCGAAATCAATGCTGTCTCTGTTCTTATTGTTCATTTCCTTTTAGCTTTTTTGTTTTACCACATTGCGGCAGCCGCTTTTTCAAGGTGCTTCCGCCTATAGGCAAAAGGATTGCAAAGGTAAGCATTTATAATTTAATATGCCATGGAAGCATTGAAACAGTTCGAACAATTGTTTCCGCAAAAAACACATGGCGGTTTCACTGTTTCGCACCCGCTTTCCCGTGTGCAAAACGGGACAAAATTCCAACCCTTCCGCATTGCGAAAAATAACATAAGGCATGTTGTGAAAAATACAAGCCATATATTTTAAAATACAAGGCACTTATTTTAAAATAAGTGCCTTGTATTTTTCGGCTTTCCAAATAGCTGATAAACAACATTCTAAAAAATGCGTCCGAAAAGCCTTAAAAAGACCTCCGAACGCACCGTTATTTTTTTGTTTGGGCAAACGTTTTTCCGCTTTACAGTGCCACCGATTTTACAGTGTGCTTACCTGCCGAAAGTTTAAGCACATAGCGAGTGCCGTCGGCATTGAGCGAAAGCTTCTTGTTGTGTCCGTCAACACTGTATTTTGAATAATCTCTGGGCAAAAGCACCTGTGCCTTTGTGCCTTGGGGAACGGTTATGTCTACATTGTAACCGTTTTTCTTGTTTACGTTCAGCTTTATGCTTCCATAGACTGTGGGAACAACAGTCTTGACATATTTCAGATTGCCAAGTTCCGGTTTCACCTCAAACTCCTTGAACGCCGGTTTCACAGGTGATATGCCGGCCACGTACTGCGACATGATGATGAGCGGACCGCCACTCCAAGCGTGGTTATAGCTTCCCCCGTGAAGGTCGAACAACTCCCAGAGTGTGGAAAGGGGACTGTCGACCATGGGCTTGTATCTTTTCAGCATACGATCCACTGCATCCTGCGTGTTTCCCATTTCGCACATTGCCTGAAGCACATATCGTTCCATATACGGGCTTGCAAATTCCGTGGTTTTGAATATTTCGAGCAATTTGGGATACTGATCTTTCGTGGCAATTCCCGAAATGACAGCCACAGACTGGGTGCGGTCGTCGGTAAGTCCCTTGTATGTGTCATGGCGATAGGCACTGCCCGTCCAGAATTTGTTGCGGAAAGTTTCGTCAAGCTTTTTGGCGGCAGCCGTTGCCCATTTGGCTTCTGCCGTTTCACCAATCAAATCAGCCTGTTTGGCATAATTTTTAAGCGTAGTGGAATACCAGGCCTGACAAAGTGCCTGCATGTCGGCATTGTCGCCCCAGTCTCCCCAATCCCAGGCACCCGGGCGATATTCAACGAGACCGTCGTCTTCGATTTTCCACTTGTGAACATAACGCTTTGCGGCCGGGAATACATACTTAATTGTTGCGGCATCGCCCGTTCCCATATAATAATTCCAGTTTCCGAGACCCATGAACGCCATGGTCTGTTGCGGCAGTTCCTTTTTCCAGTTTCCTTCGGGCACGGGGGCATACATTACGGAATCAGAGCGTTGCCAGTCGGCAAATTCGCGTGCACATTTGCGTGTCAATAGGTTTGCGCTCGGCGAAAGGGAATAGAACACTTCGACCATCTCGTTTGACACGTCGCCAATCCATTGTGCTCTCTCACGGTCGGGACAATCCATGTAATTATCGCGCATTGTGATATAGAGTGTGCGCTGCGATTTTTTCCAAAGCGAGTTCAAATCGCTGTTATCACACTCGAAACTTCCGGCAAACGAGCAGTTGTAACCCGTTTCGTGGTATGCAAGCGAAATTACTTCAACTCCCGCAGGAATTGTGTATATAACTTCGTGTCCGTTCATCCAACCAAGATTTTCGTATTCCTGTTCTCCGTCCTTGGTAATGTATTCCGCGAACACGTTAACCTCGCCGTTTGGCGCGGGAGTAGCATAATCGTCGGTACGGATGTCTATCTTTTTGCCGGCCGAAGCCTTAACTTTCAAAACAGGAGTGAACTGACAGTTGTAAGGAAGGGTGCAGATAATTTTGTTTCCCTCGCGACGCTGTGAAGGATAGGGTTTCACTCCGTAATCTTTCCACTGCGGAATTTCACGTTTCACAAATTTGTTCCAATCGGCATCTTCGGGCGAAACGGATTTAGCCTGCTGCCACGACGAATCGTCATAGCTTTCGGAATACCATGCAGGCGCGTCCTTGCGTGCATCGAAACCTATGTTTGATTCGGAAAGACGGAAATTAGGTTCCTGTCCTTTCGGCAAATAATAGGCAGGGTGTATGGTTGTGAGCCATGAATTGTCGCTGCCATAGTGTTTTTTGCCCACGGCAAGGTCAAAATAAAGTCCGCCGACATTGGAATTGCGGTGGCTGAAACCGTGTTTGCCGTAATACCATACGAGAACGGCAACGGTGTTCCTGCCTTTCTTGAGGTTTTTCAGTTTCACATAGTCAATATACGTGTCCTTGGGGTTGGGACCACGTTTGAGCTGTCCCTCGAATACCTCGAGTTTGCCATTTACATAGAGCCAATACTTACTGTCGGCGGCTATGCGCAGAGTATTGTTGCTTACGTCCCCGCCAATGTCAAGGGTTTTTCTAAAACAAATCCATTGACTCACTTCGGGAGCCTTGGGCGTTGTGATTATGTCCGCCGCTTTCACTCCGGAAAGGGCAAAGCCCACAAACATGGCTATCAGAAAAAAGATACGCTTCATAAAAATGTTGTTTTGATGATTCTTTATCGCAAATTTAAGAATAAATTACGAATAACCGCGTATATACGTATCCAATACCTTACGGCTTGGCGAATTTCCGACATTTCGCACTTTTTCCCCGGCACGGTTTGAGAGGGTGTCGTTGCGGCACATTTTCCATGGTTTTTACCATGCCGAAAAACACACATGGCTTGTTGTAAAAAATACAAGGCACATATTTTAAAATAAGTGCCTTGTATTTCAAAATATATGCCTTATATTTTTCGCCAAAAATGATGTCTGATTTTCAGCAACTTACAAAACTACTTTATAACCCTCTTTTTTCCGTCTATTATATATATGCCTTTGCGGAGTGTTGAGGACAATTTTGAGCGTTTTACGTTTCTCTTGACACGAAGACCGTCGGGCGTGTAAACGTCTACGTATTCCTTTTTGTGCGAAAGGCGAACGAGGCTTACGGCATCGGGGGTGTCGCTGCCGCCAAGGAATATGATTTCATCAGCACCCGTCGGGAGTTCGGAAACATACTTCGGGTTTATGTAGCAGTCTCTCGGCATGACCGTGAAAGGGGCATCGGCTTTGCACAACACGCCGTTTACGAACGCGAGCATACCGCTTTGTTTAACCACCGTGGTGTCGGAAACGCCCACAAGTCCGTTGCTCCGTTTACCGGGAAAGGAAAGCGGGGTATGCGGTTGGGCATAAAACGAAACTTCCGTCGTCTTGCCGGCAGCGGAATCGACATGGTATATCACAGGTTGCCCGGCGGAAAGAAATATCGAGTCGCGCATGAGACGGCTCACCTTTATGCCGGCGAGTTTCCCCGAAGCATCCTTCATTAGCCCGCACACGGTGTAGAGCGAAACCCCTGCGCCGTCCACACTGTCAATGCGTGTGGGCAGGATGACGGCTTTCCACGCTCCGCCGTCCATTGTGTCGCTAAAACAGAGCGTCGGTTTTTCCACGGCATCGAACGAAAAGGAAAACTCATGCCTTGCCAGAGAATCAATGCCGGTTTCGGTCCATTCGGAAAAGCCTTCCGGCAGCACGCGCAGGTATTTTCCGCCCGAATCATCGGTCAACGCCACTTTTCCATCCTTTGCGGGGAAAACGCCCATGGGAAATTCGGAAAAAACATCGCCGCTTGCGGCATTATACATGCCGAACAAATGCCCTTCTTCGGCATTGCCGGCAATCCACACGCCGCCCAACGGAAACCGCGACCGTTGCACGTTGTCGGTTTCGAGCAATGCGCCCGTGGAAGCGGCGGATATTTCGTACCATTTGCCGGGAGACGGAAGAAAAAGCGAATCGCACAGAGCGCTACACAGGTTTTCAGCCTCGCGAAGCCTGAAAACGGTTTCATAAACATCATTGCCCGGTTCAACCGAAGCCATGAGAGAATCAGCCTCTGCCGCAAAGCGCGAAACATACGCTGCAGGGGCATTGCCAACTCCGTTGCCGGCACTGACATTTCCGCGCAAATAGCGCAGACGAGCCATGGCGTTGGCAAGACGTGCGCCGGCACCCACGGTGTCAGCCTCGTTAATCAAAGCTTCCACCACATAGTATCCGTGAGACAGGTTAAGCTCGTAAAAAGCCGTATCTTCGGACAATTTAAGTTTGATTTCCTTACCGTTCAAATGGTAACCCAAATAATCGGAAGGCAAAAGCACTCGGGCATTCGAGCCTTTGGGAACATCAAGCTGCATACGGTAGCCGTCTTTCTTGGAAACGTAAAGCGAAATCCTGCCTCCGGGCGTGGGAACCGCCGTTCGTATGTAATCCAAATCGCAAAGTTGCGGTTTAACTTGGAACTCCTTGAACAAAGGCTGCAAAGGCGTGATGCCGCAAACATAACGCGACAGAATAATAAGCGGTGCGCCGCTCCAGGCATGATTGTAAGTGGAATTGGGAGCCGGTTCGAACCGTTCCCAAAGGGTTGTGTACACACTGTCGGCCATTACGCGATAGCGACGACGCATGCGGTTGAGAGCATCCTGCGTGTTGTTCATCTCGCAAAGAGCCTGCAGCACGAAACGCTCCATGTAGGGGCTGGCATATTCGGTTTGGGCAAAAACTTTCCTTACATCGTCCCATACATGCGGCGGAGCAGCCCCGGCAAGTATGGCAAGAGCCTGCGCACGATCATCGTTTTTGGAAACTTTCGAGGAATTGAACGCTTTGCCCCGCCAATATTTCGAAAATATCGCCGAATTGAGATTACGTCTCACCGTGTCGGCCCACGCTGATTCGTTGTCGTCGCCGTTGAGACGCGCCATTTTAGAAAAATATCCGAGAGTAACGGAATACCAGGCCTGATTCAGCGTCTTCAAATCGACATTCGTGCCCCAATCTCCCCAATCCCACGAGCCGGAACGGTAATTCACGAGACTGTCCGGCTGAACTTTCCAAAGATGCAGGTATTTTTTTACGGCAGGATAGACATATTCAATTGTATTTGCATCGCCGTAGTAACGATAATAGTCCCACAGACCGAGACCACAGAAAGAAAGGCTCTGCTGTGGGAGTTCATTGTTCCATTCTCCCGAAGGAACGGGAGCATAAAGCACCGAATCCTTCTTTTGCCAGTCGGCAAACTCACGGGCGCACTTGCGTATGAGCTGCGAAGCCGAAAGCGACATGGCATAAGGCACTTCTGCCAATTCATTGGTAACATCGCCGATATACTGTGCCCTTTCGCGGTCGGGGCAATCCATGAAATTATCGCGCATGGTAACATAAAGCGTGCGCTGTGCCTTTCGCCAGAGTTTGTTGAGCGTTTCGTCGCTGCTGTCAAAGCTTCCGTCGAGAGAGCAATCGTAACCTGTTTCACGATATGCGAGACGAATGACTTCTACTCCCTCGGGAACTGTATATATAATGACATGTCCGTTAATCCAAGCCGGAAACTCGTATTCCTGTTCCCCTGTTTTTGTTTTATATTCGTATCGCATCACGTAATCGGTGCCTGATTTCGGATAGCAATCGGATTGTATTCCTATTGTTTTGCCTGCGGCGTTTGCCTTGATGTGTAAAACGGGGGTAACTTGTGCGTTGTAGGGAAGATAGCAATAGATTTTGTTTCCCGTTTGATGGAAAGAAACGTAGTCTTTCACCTCGCTATGCCAGAAAAAAGGTATGGGACGCGAACGAAAAGCCCCCCACCCCGCACTGTCTGCGTTCATCTGCACGGCATTCGCCCATGCGGAATCATTATAAAGGGTGTCGGCGAAACTTTGCAGCTCCTGCCGCGCGTCGTAACCTATGTTCGATTCGGCAAGACGGGCATTGGGTTTCTGACCTGTGGGAATGTAATAAGCAGGATGCAGACGCGATTTCCAGGAACTGTCGGAGCTGACACGGAAAGCTTTTCCGGAAAGGTCGAAATACAGTCCTGCATGAGAAGAACTGCGATGGCTGTAACCGCCTTTGCCGAAATACCACACAAGCACGGCTACGGTGTTTTTTCCTTTGCGCAAGTTTTTTATGCCAAGACTGTCTATATAGGAATCATGAGGATTCGGTCCGCGCTTCAACTGACCTTCCCTTACCACTATATATCCGTTTACGTAAAGCCGGTATTTTGAGTCGGCGGATATGCGCAAAGTGTTTTCGGAGGGTGCTTCCGCAAGTTCGAATGTCTTTCGGAAACAAACCCACATGCCGTTCTCAACTTCCTCGGAACAGGTAATTATGTCTGTTGCAGCCGACGGCATGACCGCCGCAAGCAACATTATAATTATGGCAATGTATTTTTTCGGGAATACATTATATATTGTCATTCGCATTTCCAACACATATAGAATAAACATAGTTGCGCGCCGCATTCATTCCGCTGATAATTTGCAGACCTGCGCTTTCGGCTTCTTCAAGTATGCCGGGCGCAGTATCGTCTATGCCGCAACCCAGAAATTTCCCCACAGCCTCCTTGCGCGTCCATATTCGCGCGAACTCCAAAGAGGGATTGGACGAAGCGTGAACCGCACGGGTTTCACGGGAATTGAAACAGCGGCTCATGACCGCCTCGCTTACCTTGCGATTTGCGCTCTCAATGTCGCAGCCTACGTTGCCACGGGAAACTACACACATTGCGCCCGAACGGCAATGGCTGAGACTGAAAAATATTTCGGGATGCCGCGCAAACGACGGTTTGCCGTGAACGCCATACACCATGTCGGGACACGACAATATGCCATAGTCCTCGCGCAAAGCCTTCATGAGCAACAGAAAAGCCTCAACGCCGAGCACACGATCCTCGAAACGTTTAAGCAATAGCATTCTGTCGCGCCGGAACCGGGGCAGTTTGTGCATATCCTCCTCGAGTTGCGAGGGAGAAACGCTTCCGGGATTGTCAAAAAACAATACACGCATAATTGCAAAAATAAACGTTTTTTTTTGATTCCTGCATATTTTCGGGCGTTTGCGGCACATTTTTGTTTAACCGCCTGTCAGACAGGAAGATAATCACTTTTCTTGTAAGTTTTATAAGTTATTGTTTTTCAAAAACTTATCATCGTCAAAAATACAAGGCACTTATTTCAAAATATAAGGCACATATTTTAAAATACATGGCTTGTATTTTTTACGACAAGCCATGTGTTTTTTTTGCACGAGCCGCACCGCACGAAATGTTACGCTTGCAACAATGCAAAAATTGCACATTCCACACCTTTCATAGGCAAAAAAATTCTTATCTTTGCACGGAAATAGGGTCGGATTGCGTCCTGTTTCAAATATTCAATCGGAAATAATATAACAGACAAGTTGATATGAGTCTTCAAACCCAAAAAATCAGAGAATTAGTAGAAAAGCGCGCCAAGGCACGCCTTGGCGGCGGCGAGAAAGCCATAGAAAAACAGCACGCCAAAGGCAAACTTACGGCACGTGAACGCATTGCCCTTCTCTTAGACGAGGGCAGTTTTGAAGAGCTTGACATGTTCAAACTCCACAGATGCCACAACTTCGGCATGGAAAAGAAGCAATATCTCGGCGACGGCGTTGTAACCGGCAGCGGAACCATAAACGGTCGCCTTGTATATGTTTATGCACAGGACTTCACCGTTAACGGCGGCTCGTTGAGCATAACCATGGCCGAGAAAATTTGCAAGGTTCAGGATTTGGCAATGAAAATGGGTGCGCCGTGCATTGCCGTGAACGATTCGGGCGGTGCGCGCATCCAGGAAGGCATTGACTCGCTTGCAGGATTCGGCGATATTTTCCAGAGAAACATTGAAAGCTCCGGCGTAATCCCGCAGATTTCCATGATATGCGGTCCCTGCGCCGGTGGTGCGGTATATTCGCCCGCACTTACCGATTTTGTGGTGATGCTCGAAGGCGTTTCGTACATGTTCCTTACCGGTCCTAAAGTGGTTAAAACCGTAACGGGTGAAGATGTAAGCTCCGAAGACCTCGGCGGTGCATCGGTTCACGGCACAAAGAGCGGTGTGGCACACTTCACGGCAAAGACCGAAGAAGAAGCAGCGGAGTTGGTGAAAAACCTGCTCAGTTTCATACCGCAGAACAACATGGAAGAAGCTCCGAGAGTGGAATGCAACGACCCGATAGACCGTAAGGAAGACATGCTGAACGAGATAATTCCCGACAGCGCAAACATGGCATACGACATGTACAAGGTGATCGGCGCATTGGTTGACAACGGAGAATTCTTCGAGGTTCACGCAAACTTCGCAAAGAACATAATAGTAGGCTTTGCCCGTTTCAACGGTCAGAGCGTGGGCATCGTTGCAAACCAGCCCTGTGTTTACGCCGGCGTCCTCGATTGCAACGCAAGCCGCAAGGGAGCACGCTTCGTGCGTTTCTGTGATGCGTTCAACATTCCCCTCGTAACTCTCGTAGACGTGCCGGGCTTCCTTCCCGGAACAGGACAGGAATACAACGCTGTCATAGACCACGGCGCGAAACTCCTTTACGCTTACGGCGAAGCCACTGTGCCAAAAGTAACTGTAACCTTGCGCAAGAGCTATGGTGGCTCACACATCGTAATGAGCTGCAAACAACTCAAAGGCGACCTTAACTACGCATGGCCGTCATCGGAAATCGCTGTTATGGGAGCAAGTGGCGCGGTTGCCGTGCTCTGTGCAAGAGAAGCCAAGACGCAGGACGATCCCAAAGCATTCCTTGCCGAAAAAGAAAAAGAGTACAACGACTTGTTCTCCAATCCTTATCAGGCAGCAATGAAGGGATATATAGACGACGTGATAGAACCGCGCAACACACGTTTCCGCATTTGCCGCGCACTCGCACAGCTTGCAACAAAACGCGAAGTGCGTCCCGCAAAGAAACACGGAAACATTCCTATGTAATAAACCCAACCAACGATAATTCAACAGAACTCAATGAGGCGAATAAAGTTTATTCTTCTTACAGCATTGCTCATGGTGGGCGCAAACTGCGTTCGCGCACAAATAGCAACAAATCTGAAGATAAGCGAAGTCGTTGTAAACAATCCTGCGGGACTTATTGACGAATACGGCAATAGGAATGCTTGGATTGAAATCTGCAATACCTCATGGGGAACGGTAAATCTGCGCAGCTGTTATCTGACAACAAATCGAAAAACTCTCGATCCGAATTTGTCTGTACCCGAAAGAACAAAGCTCATGTCCGCAATTCCGCGCGGCGACGAGCGTACACGTTTGAAAGCAAAAGAATACATTGTGTTTTTTGCCGACGCACAGCAAAATTTGGGAACGCTGCATACGAATTTCAAACTCGAACCCGAGAAGGAAAACTTCATAGCTCTTTTTGACGGCGACGGACATACGCTGCTTGACTCGGTAACTGTCCCCCCGTGTAAGCAACCCGGTTCGTCCTATGCCAGATTCTTTGCCGACAATGGCAGAGATTATGAATGGAAATGGTGTTCTCCCGAAAAAGTAACGCCGGATTGCGCCAACAGCAACGCAGGTACTACCGCCAACAAGGTAGCAGAATTCAAGGAAAAAGACCCTCACGGATTCGGCATGGCTATTCTCGGCATGGGCATAGTATTGTCTTGTCTGCTTTTGCTTTCGATTTTCTTCTATCTCTTTGGTAAAATATTTGCCAAGGCAAACAGCAGAAAAGCCGAAGCAACCACACAAGAGGAAACACCGCAGCCGCAGGACGAGAACGAAGTTATTGCAGCCGTTATAGCAATGGCGTTGAGGAAACAGCAATACGGTTTTCATGACAACGAGAGTGGCGTGTTGACAATAAGACCTCGCCGCACAAATTGGACGAGAACCGGAAACAGCAACTAAACATAGTAAAAATCAGAACAGGTTTAATATGAGAGTATATAATTATAAACTGAACGAAGGCTCACTTACGATAACCGTTGACGAAGTTGCGGGAGCAATTTCGGGCATCTGCGTCGAAGGAAACGAGGTTTCGCTTCCCGAAGGATGCGAAGAAGAGGCAATAGCAGCCATGGCACTCGCCGTGGATACTACATTAAACGAAGTGGTTCACGACGACGAAAGCGGAATAATAACTTTGAACCCCACCGCAAGCCGTTGGAACGCTCCGGAGTTCCACTTCAACACCGTTGAAAAAGACTAAAAACAGAAACAAAACATAAAGAGATGAAACAATACAAATACCGCGTAAACGGAAAGAACTACGATGTGGCGATTGACGAAATTAACGGCAAAAACGCCAAGGTTACTGTTAACGGCATCAGCTATAATGTTGAGATAGAAGGCGAAGCAGGCGAAGGTCTCGCACCCTTGAGCGGAATTGATGCCATTTCAGCAGGCGCATCTGCCGCTCCCGCAAAACCGGTTGCCGCTCCCCAAGCTGCAGAAAGCAAACCCGCTGCTGCTCCAAAGGCTTCTGCCGCTCCCGGCAAGGGAACTCCCGTGAAAGCTCCCCTTCCCGGCACCGTAACAGACATAAAAGTGGCTGTTGGCGATGCTGTAAAGAAAGGACAGACCGTTGTTGTGCTTGAAGCAATGAAGATGCAGAACAACATCAACGCCGAAAGCGATGGAACCATTACTTCGGTTACAGTGACCAAAGGCGACACCGTTAACGAAGGTGCCACATTGGTTACCATTGGCTAATTACCGTTGACGAATGGACGGATTTTGGCTCTTTCTTTCCAGTAAATTCAGCGACTTCCTTACATATACGGGAGTAGCATGCGCCTCTTATCAGAATCTCATTATGATTCTGGTGGGAATCGTATTCATTTGGCTTGCCATAAAGAAAGACTTCGAGCCGCTGCTTCTCATTCCCATTGGTTTGGGAATAATACTCGGCAACATTCCTTTCAAAGCTGCCGGATTGGAAATAGGACTTTACGAGGACAACTCGGTGCTCAATTTCTTCTATTCGGGAGTTAAGGACGGCTGGTACCCACCGCTGATTTTCTTGGGTATAGGAGCGATGACCGATTTCTCCGCCTTGATAGCAAACCCCAAGTTGTTGTTGATTGGCGGTGCGGCACAGTTTGGAATTTTCGGCGCATACATGCTCGCCCTTCTGTTGGGTTTCGAACCGAACCAGGCTGCAGGCATTGCCATAATAGGCGGTGCCGACGGACCGACGGCTATCTTCCTTTCTTCGAAGCTTTCGCCCAACCTCATGGGGGCTATTGCCGTGTGCGCATACTCTTACATGGCTCTCGTGCCTGTGATTCAGCCGCCTTTGATGCGTCTGCTCACCACCAAAAAGGAGCGTGTCATACGCATGAAGCCCGCGCGTCAGGTTTCACAAACCGAAAGAATCATTTTCCCTATTGTGGGATTGCTGCTAACCACTTTCATTGTTCCCTCGGGACTTCCGTTGCTCGGTATGCTCTTCTTCGGGAACCTTTTGAAGGAAAGCACCAAGACCACACGCCTTGCAAAAACGGCGGGAAGCTCACTCAACGACATCGTTGTCATGCTTCTGGGATTGACAGTGGGATGTTCCACACAGGCAAGTGTATTCCTCACACGCGACACCATATTCATTTTCATTCTCGGGGCATTATCGTTCATCATTGCAAGCGCATCGGGAATATGCTTCGTGAAATTAATGAACTTGTTCCTGCCCAAAGGCAACAAGATAAACCCTCTCATCGGGAACGCAGGCGTTTCAGCCGTACCCATGAGCGCACGTATTTCAAACCAGATGGGATTGAAATACGACAGCGGCAATTATCTTCTTATGCACGCTATGGGACCGAACGTAGCAGGTGTGATTGGTTCGGCAGTGGCTGCGGGTGTACTTCTCGGCTTCCTGAACTAAACAAAGAACAAATAGGAAATAATCATAAAACAGTGAGAAATCCCTTCCAAACAACGGAAGGGATTTTTTGTTGCATGCCGCAAAAGGCATTTTTTGATGCTCTTCTGAGCCACTTTTGGGGGTATTGTTTTTCAGATACTTACAACGCTCAAAAATACAAGGCACTTATTTTAAAATACAAGGCACCTATTTCAAAATATATGCCTTGTATTTTTCACGACAAGCCATGTGTGTTTTTCGGACATCACAAAACGTTTTTCGCGAGAACGCTTTTGACGAATAAATAATGCCGCAAATTCCGAAAATCAAAGTATCCGTTTCGGCTTATGATGCTAAAATAACCACCCCTAAGGAATTAATAAGATATATTAAAACTCTGAATTTGCTGCATTCGCATTAGGTTACTAACTTTGCATACACAAAAGCAAAAAGATGGCGAGACACAATCTGCTCGGAGTGCGAGGTGAAGAGGCTGCGGCGCGTTTTCTCATGTTCCGCGACTATTCCATTCTCGAACAAAATTGGCGGGTGGGACATCTTGAGGTGGATATCATAGCCCAAAAGCGCGGACTTCTGATTTTTGTGGAGGTTAAGACACTTGCCGACACAAACGTAATACTCCCCGAGGAACATGTAGATGAGGAAAAACGTGAGCATCTGATAAAAGCCGCAGAAGCCTATCTGAAAATCAAAAACCTCGACCAACAGGTGCGCTTCGACATAATAAGCGTTACCGGTTCTGAGCCACCATATGAGATTCGCCATATAGAAAATGCCTTTGAAGTGCCACCCACATTCGTGGGAAGATAAAACAAGCAGCAAGACAGCATAAGCATACATAGCATCATGTCAGCCAACAGCAACATCGTATCGTCCATTTCAAGCCAAAAACCGAGTGAAAGCCGCAAGGTGGATATTTCCACACGTGCGTTTTGGTTTCTTTTTCCTCTGAAATTCACAAACGAATATACCTTTTCGTACTATTACGTACCCCGTACCACTTCCACCAATGACCTGGCGTTCACTCTCCCGCTTCCAAAGGAAACCGAGATACAAATAATCTCCGCCGAAGAGCAAACGGCAGGAAGAGGTCAGGGAAATTCTTCATGGGAATCCGAAAGCGGAAAAAATCTTACCTTCAGCATCGTATGCCGTGCCGAATTTGTGGAACCGTCCAAGCAATTCTGCGTGCTGCAAGCCGCTGCATTGGCTGTGCGACACGTTCTGGCAAAAATTTGCGACGATGTTACGATTAAATGGCCCAACGACATTTACATAGGAAACAAGAAAGCAAGCGGCACATTGATTCAGTGCGACATGGAAAACGGCAAGACTCGCAGAATGGTTATTGGCGTAGGGCTGAACGTGAATCAGGAAACTTTCACAAGCAATGCTCCAAATCCCGTTTCCCTGCACAATGTGGTGAATCACGAACTTAATCGCGACGATCTCCTGCATTCCATTGCCGAAAGGTTTGCAGTGGAATACGACGACCTGCGTTTTGGCGTTAACGGCATAAGACAAAGATACACATCTCACCTTTTCCGAAACGAAGGTTCGCACGAATACAAGGACAAAAACGGGACGTTCGCCGCTACATTCGCAAAAGTGGAAGACGACGGGCATCTTGTTTTGCGAGACAATAAGGGTACGGAAAGAGTTTACGGCTTCAAGGAAGTGGAATTCGTGTTATAACCCACGCTTCAACCTTTCTGACAAATCCAATATAAGTTTTCGGACTTCACCCTGCATATCCGCTTCGCCGTTATTATATATAATGTAATCGGCACGAAGCATCTTTTGTTTCTCGTCAAGCTGCATGGAAATCCATTTCCTCACAGTTTGCGCGGAAATACCGTCGCGTTTCATTACACGTTCCACCCTCAAATCCTCGGGAGCCGTAACAAGCACCGTGTAAGCCACCTCGTTGTCAAACTCCGCCTCATAAAGCAAAGCACACTCCATGAAAACAATGCGGGAAGCCTGTTTTTTCGCCCAGCAACGCCAACTTTTCCTGACACAAGGGTGAACCTCCGCATCAAAACGCGCAGCATTTTCGGGCGAAGCGTGAAGAAATTTTCTTATAACGGGTTTGTTTAACGAACCGTCGGCTTTGAAAACGTCGGGAGACACGAGTTTTTGCAAACGTGTGCGTAGTTCGGTATTTTCAAGCATCTCATTGCGCGCCGCAGTGTCGGTATCGAAAACGGGAAAACCCGCTTCGCGCAAGATATTACATAAATAGGACTTGCCGCTTCCTATGCCGCCGGTAACTCCTACGAGAATTTTATCGCCATCACTGACCATCGGACGAAGGAATGTCTTCTATTACAAATTCCACCTCACCCGGCGAAATTCTTGCGTGAGAAACTCCCGCCGGCAAAGTTTTCAATCGCGGCGAAAACTTGCCGCTGACATTATTTACAAGCTCATCGTAGCTCACAACTATGACAAAATTCCCCGCATTAACCGTGTTGTACTTCGAAGCTCCTATCTGGAAAGTAACATTCACCTTGGGCGGGAAAGTACGAAGCACCTTGGTGGCAGGAAAATTGACCATTTCCACCGGAACTTGGACAGTTTTCTCGGTAATCATGTCAACGTAAACCTTGGTTCTGACTTGCGACGGAACAAACTTGGCTCCTCTCACGCCGTGTATGGGAACCATGAAATCCGTGTCTCTTTTAAGAGCCGAAAGCTCAAACGCCGTGGTGTAGGCAGCCGTCATGGTGTCGAGAACACTCTCTACGGCGTAAACGCTGACAGAATCGGGAATGACCGAAACGCCCGAAATTCTCATTTGACTCTCTGTGCCGACCCTTCCGAGGAATCTTACGGGAAGTCTTTTGTGTGCTCCGTAGTTAAAGTAATATTCTATTGTGTCGGGACGGTAAGATGCTATGTGCGTTGACGAAGATAATTGGCGCGAAAGCTGTTTCATTAGCTCACGAGTGAGGATTGAAACATGTCCGTTGCGCCCTTCATATTGCGTAAAGTCTATGTTTATGGGAGAAAAGTCCATGAAATAGCGATATTGCAGGAGTGTGGAACCGTGATCTTTGAGAACAACCCGCAAAGATGCCTGCGGTGGCGTGGTAACTATCGCTTTTTCGGGAACGTTCACAAGTTTAACGGGCACTTCAAACTCCATTTCGTAATAGGAACTCAAGTGCTGGAAAAGCCAGAAGCAAGTGGACAATGCCACAAAAAACAAAAACTTCAGAAACTGCCTGTTCAATATTTTCGAGACCAAGTTTCTGAAATAGCTTTTCAATATTCCGCCTTTCATTGACAGTTGAAGAAAACTCCTGCGCGGGCTTTCTCCGCGCAGGGTTTGGTTTATTACGGTTTAGATATATTGTCCGCGTTAGCGCACGGACTTTCGAAAATCAACGTACCTGCTGTGTTGCAGCCGCATTTGCAAAGAGATGAGTTTTCTCAACCTTTACCTTTACGTCGCGGGCTATTTCGAGAACCACAATGTTCTTTGCATCGTCTATTTCCTTGATTGTTCCGTGCAATCCGCCGTATGTTACAACTTCCATGCCCGGTTCGAGAGAATTACGAAACTTTTGTATTTCCTTTTGTTTTTTCTGCTGCGGACGAATCATGAAAAAGTACATGATTGCAAAGATTGCAACAATCATGATAAGGAACGTTGCATCGAATCCTCCGGTTTGGGGAGCTGCAGCAAGGGTTGAAAGTAAGAGATTCATTGTTTTGATTTTGTATTGTTGTTAATATGTTTTTTTTGCTTACGTCATTTCATTATCACGTTCTCGGAGCGAAGTTTTTTCACAACGAAGTCAAGCAGTCCGTTAATGTAAACGTGGCTTTTGGGTGTGCTGTAAACTTTGGCGAGGTCGAGATATTCGTTTATCGAAACTATCGGCGGAATGGTGGGGAACGACATTATCTCGGCTATGGCTATCTGCATTATCACTATGTCCATGAGAGCCATGCGCGAGAACTTCCAGTTTTTGGCGTTGTCGCGTATCATTGCGCGATATTCCTCTTCGTTGGCAAGCGTGTTGTGGATGAGTTTTTTTGCAAACTCGCGATCTTCTTCGCTGTCGTATTCCGGGAGCAGCGGTTGCTCTTCTCCGTTTTCCTCTTTGAATCGTTTTATGGTTTTAATGACGAATGTGTCCACTATTTCGCGGTCGTCGTTCCAATAGAGACTCTTCTCTTCAAAAAGCGAATCAATATCTTCGCACGGAATGAAGCATGATTTGTAAACTTTTCGCCAGAAAGTGCGGTCGTCGGCGTATTCCGGGCTTTTCAAGCTCATATATTCGCGATAGGCATCGCTTTCTTTTACCGCTTTGTATAGTTTGCGTATCAAAGTTTCGTCCATCATGTCGGCACCGGCATTGTTAGCAAACGAACACAGTTCCTTGTTTGTAACCAGCTGTTTGGCGAATTTGTTATCGGCATAGCGTGTATCGATTTCCACATCGAGATGCAGACGTTCGGCACGGGCTTTCTGAACAGAAATGTCCTTTACTCCATACTCATAAACTTTTCCTATGAGCATCAAAAGGTAACGATACATATCGTATGACTTGGAAAGGCTGAACAGAAGCTCTTTCTCCACCGATGCCATGGACTTGTCGGGATTCTGATAATAAGAATATACTAATTGAACGACTTTAATGCGTATTAAATCACGATTTATCATAATCAAATATCTGAGACTTTTGCGTATAATCACGGATTCCGCAGGTGCAAATATAATAAGATTCCGTGAAATTATAAAAGATTTTTATCGGAATAAAGCCTAAAATTGCCGCCGATTCGGTTAGCGACAACAAGAACTGCACAAGCCGGCGGAGAGTGCAATTTTGCGTGCTTCACATCAGTTTCGGCAGTGCACGGAACGCCTAAAAAACGTTATTTATAAGTTGCTGATTATCAACACGCGGGAAAAGCGCAAAAATACAAGGCACTTATTTTAAAATACAAGGCACTTATTTCAAAATATATGGCTTGTATTTTTCACGATAAGCCATGTATTTTTTTCAGACATCAAAAACAGAGTTATTTTAATGCCGTTCCGGGGTAAATCACATCACTTTTGCGATGAGTTTTTCCATATACGGAATGTCTATTATTCCCCGTGTGAACGAAAGAAGTCCCGCATCCTCGAGTTTATGCAGTGTGCGCGACACGTTCAAACGAGTTTCACCCACACATTCGGCAAGGTCGGTCATCTTACATTTAATCTGTTTTCTGCCGGCAGGGCGCAAAACCTGACGTGAAAACAGGTCGGTGATTTTTGCTTCTGTTGTTTGGGGCGGCAAACGGCGCAGACGGTTCACCGTGTCCTGTGCCAACGAGCTGAGCATGTTTGTGAAATTGAATCGGAACACATCGTTTTCCATCATCTGCCTCACGATTACGCTTTTGGGCAGACGCAAATAATATCCTCCGCTGTCGGCGGTGTAATTGCGTGTGTATGTGGTGTGAAGTCCGAAGAGACATTGCGGTTCGACAACACTTACGGCATGAACCAGCTCGTATATGGTGAACCGGTTTTTGCCAAATGCGGCAGAAGCCTGCACGAATCCTTCGAGCAGAAACAGGAGCGAGCGACACTCTTCGCCCGAAGTGATTATGGCATTTCCCTTGCGCATGGGCGCAACCACGGGATTTATGGTTTCGTAAATACTCGAAAGCGTAGAACCGTCTATTCCAAGAAACAGCGGAAGGGAAGCCAGTTGTTCGTAATCGAGTTTTTTCATCGCTTTTACCTTTTGGCTTTCGCAATTCTCGCAGCAAGCTGCGGCGACATCCATACTCCGTATCCGCCTTTCTCGTCGGAATAGATGAAATACGCCTCCAACTCCTTATGATTTCGGAGAACTTCCTTGGCAGAATCTACGCCGAGCACCATGAAAGCTGTGGCGTAAGCGTCGGCTGTGGCACAATCGCGGGCTATGACCGTTGAAGAAAGCAGGGTGTGCTGCACGGGATAGCCGGAGCGGGGATCTATGGTATGGGCATAGCGTTTGCCGTTTCGATAATAGAATCTGCGATAATTTCCGCTCGTAGCCATTCCGCAATCGGAGAGTTCCACCACGGCTTCAATCTCATTGTTCACCTGCGTACTGTCGTCAACGGGACGATTTATGCCTATGCTCCACAGCGCATTCTTGGAATTTTTTCCCTTAGCCGCAATCTCTCCGCCAATTTCAACGAGATAATCTTTAATGCCAAGCTCGTTGAAAAGCGCAGCTACGACATCGCACCCGTAACCTTTGGCTATTGCGCTGCAATCGAGCTTTGTTTCGGGATTTTGCTTTATTACCCTGCCGCCATCCGAGAGAGAAACCTTGCGGTAGCCCACTGTGGCGAGCAGACGGCGTATGTCGGAGGGAGTAACACTGTCCTTTTTTGCAAAACCAAAGCCCCAGGCATTAACAAGCGGTGCAACGGTAATGTCGAAAGCACCTTTGGTTGCTTCAGAAACGGTTTGCGCCAAATTAAAAACATGGCTGAACATGCTGTCAACCCTGACATCGCGATTTTCATTGACAGCGGTGATGATGCTCCGTTTGTTGAACGGCGAAAGCGAGGCATCGACCATGGCGAGACGCTTGTCAATCTCGGCTTGCAGGTCGCGATTGTAGGAATATGTTATGTGGTAATAAGTTCCGAACACATTTCCTTCATTATATATGTATCGCGTATTATTGCGGCTGATTATGACAGCCACACTTGCTATCACAAGAAACACGAGAAATATTATTTTTCCTTTTCCAAGCCTTCCGCTTTTCATAACAACAGATATTTATCCCCAAACAAGGGTTTTGATGCCGAGCAGAATGAGTATGATGCCCCCAAAAAACTCTCCCTTGAATTCGAAACGCTTTCCCACAAACACACCGACGGCTTTACCTGTGAGCGCAAGCAGGAACGAACCGAGAGCTATGATAAAGAGCGGCATGGCAACAGATGAAACCGATTCGAGACCCATACAGGTGAACGTTATGCCTATGGCAAAAGCGTCGATGCTCGTTGCAACGGCAAGATAAAGCAATGTCAGAACGCTGTTGGGGTTGAACGGACGTTCTTCTTCACCATGCAGACTTTCCCAAACCATTTTGCCGCCAATCAAAACGAGAAGTACGAAAGCTATAATGGGAGTAAAACTCTCTATATAAGATATGAACAATCCCGAAACACCCCACCCTACTAACGGTATAAGAGCCTGGAACAATCCGAAAAGCAAAGCCATGAACAATGCCTGGGAAAGATGAAAACGTTTCTCGATTATTCCGCACGTAAAAGCAACGCTGAAACAGTCCATTGCAAGAGCGAGCGAAAGAAATATACTCTCAATTATACTCATACTGTTTGTAAAATGATTATGTCTGTCAAATATCGAAAATCAGATTGAATGTGCCGCCTATGACCGTTGTTCCGCTCTTTCCGAAGCCGGGCACATACCACGGTTCGCCTATACTTGCAGATTTTCCCGAGATTCGGTTTTTATATCTCGCGGTCCAGCCCAAATGAAATATCTTCCAGATTTTCGTTTCTACACCGAAAGTCAGCTCAAGCCAAAGCTGGTTTCCACTCAAACCTTTGAAATCGTAAGGAACTTCGTTGTTCCAAAAAGGATCTTTGAGATTCGGTCCGCTTATGTCGTATTTGAACGAAGAATAAGCCAATCTTCCACCGGCGAAAACCCTGTTGCCTGAAATCTTGTCGCCGAGAATATTATAATCAAGCCCCACGCGGAAGAACGGAGAGTTTGTTTTATAGTGCAGATTGGTTGCCTCGTCCGTATGATTGCTCACGCCCAATCCGATTTCCACTATAGGAAAATAAGTTCCTTTTATATTAGCCCTGACAGCACCTTCGTATTCGCCGTAAGATGAGACCAGAGACAGAAAAGCCCCGGCAAGGTTTCCCGAAACAGAGAAACCGGCAAGAAATGGCAGTTCCTTCTGCTGCGCCGAAGCCACATTATCGGGACTATATTGCACCCCGCGTATTTTTTGAGGCGCAGCAGCCACGGAATCACGCTGGGCGTTGGCACCAAAAGGCATGGCAAGGCTAAGGCAAAGCAATATATACTTTGAAATTCTCGACCACATTGTAATTTACTTTGGGATTGTTGAGCGCGACACTGTCTATTTGCGCAACTTTTGCGGAGCCGTTACCGCGCAAAAGGGTTACGGACGTAATTTTATGGAACATGGACGGGCTGCAGTCTATTGATTCAAAATGCGCCTCGTTAGTGTGAGCCACAACAACGGTATCGGTACGGCTTTCACCTGAATTCGAAATGCAGAAAAGCAACGTGTCGGCACTCAAGCGGTAACTCATAGGCAAATTGACTTCTGTAAGATTCACACCTCGGTTAAAGAGCACCGTATCAATGCTCGCGGCTTTCACGGTAAGGGTATCCTTAAGCACCACAGAGGCTCTGCTCGAGGAATCATAGAACATATATTTTGCCGAAACCGAATTGCTGAGCGGGCAGTCTATATTCGTGCACGACGAGAACGCCGTCATTGCAAACAGCAAGCTTATTATAACGCCGCCTGAGCCGGATATAGTATCCAAAAACCTATACATTTGCCGCAACATGGACTTTTTATATTTCCTTCTCAATTTTGTAGTCGTTTCGTGAGGATGCGTTGCGGCTGATAAGCTCTCCGAGAAATCCGGCAAGAAACAACTGCGTGCCGAGAAGCATCATAGTTAGCGCAATGTAGAAATACGGAGAATCGGTAACCAGATGTGCGGGAATATGATTGCCGAGAGCGTAAAGTTTATTTGCACCCACAATTACTATGGCAACGAATCCGATGAAAAACATAAGCGACCCGAGAAATCCGAAAACGTGCATCGGCTTGCGACCAAAGCTCGTGAGAAACCACAAACTCAACAAGTCGAGATAACCATTAAAGAAACGATTGAGGCCGCCAAACTTTGTATGCCCGAACTTGCGTGCCTGATGGTGCACAACCTTTTCGCCAATTTTGTCGAAGCCCGCATTTTTTGCAAGATACGGTATGTAGCGATGCATTTCGCCGTATACTTCGATGTTTTTTATGACTTCGCGACGATAAGCCTTCAAACCGCAATTAAAATCATGCAGATTGTTTATGCCGCTAACCTTTCGCGCCGTGGCATTAAAGAGTTTCGTGGGAATAGTTTTGGAAAGCGGATCATAACGTTTCTTTTTGTAGCCCGAAACAAGGTCATAACCGTCATCAATAATCATGCGGCGCAACTCGGGTATCTCGTCGGGCGAATCCTGAAGGTCGGCGTCCATGGTTATTACCACATCGCCTTGCGCTTTCTTGAATCCGCAGTAAAGAGCTGCGCTTTTGCCATAATTACGACGGAACTTAATGCCGTGAACATTGGTATCTTTTTCAGAAAGTTCCTCTATCACTTTCCAGGAATTGTCTGTGCTTCCGTCGTTCACGAATATTATTTCATACGTAAGCGAGTTGTTTTTTGCCACACGTACTATCCAATCATATAGTTCCTTTATGCTTTCGTCCTCGTTATAGAGTGGAATTACCAGCGATATGTCCATATTTTTATCATTTGCTTTTGGCTGTTCTGCGCACGGCGAGTAATGATGCCGGCAAGGACAGAATCAAACCGAGAAATATGTTTATGTCAAGAAGATTTGCCGCATAGGTTACCGGCGAAACGGACTGCATTGTTTCAAGAACGTTCTTCATGTCGTCAAGTCCCTTTCCGTCGGTCAGTTGTCTCATGCTTTCCATTTTGAATGCCTCTTTCACTTCAGGGGAATCCAATCCTTGCAAATAACCGTCTATGAATGCGCCGTTGTCAAAGAACTGAAAATAAACGTAACATGCCGCCGAAAGCAAAAGGGCTGCGTAAAAATACAAAAGTATTGAGAACAGATAGCCTCTGCCAAACGACATCACGCCGTCGCAAACGCTGTCGCGAAATTTGCAAAGCAGCAAATAACCCATTACGGGCGTTGAGGCGAACACCAGATAGAACACGAGCGAAAGCATGGTGTGTTCCAAAGAATTTACAAAGCACAACATTCCCACAATCCAGCACATTCCGTAGGGCAGCGCGTAGTTCATGGCAAAAGCATTTGTTTGCCTGAAAGTATTGGAGGACATTTGTTTCGGTTCCATTGGTGTTGTGTAGTTTGCTTATAGTTTTTGCAAAGTTACAATATATAATCCATTATTCTGCAAGCCTTCCCCGTATTTTGCCGTTCCGCATTGTTCAGAACATTACGGATGCTCTCACTCCGTTCTTGGAATGCAGCGGTTGCGCAACGGGCATCAAATTTCCGCCGTTCTCCATTATGGCATACGGATCGGTCAGTCCGCGCAGCGAAGCCGTCCAATATTTCACGCCATTGAGTTCTGCGGCTCCCGCCTGCCTCAACAGTATGTTTATCTTTGTCATTCCGCCCAGATTGTTCCAAAAGTTCATCCACTCGCCCACAGACGGGAGATACCAGTCGGAACATCCCTGCAAACTATTCTGATATGTGGCGGCAATGTTCACTGCTGCATTTTCGGCATTGCCTTTGAAATAGTCCGACACCTCATATCCGCGCAAATCGGTCATGACACTCGATGTAATGTATTTCGAAGCCGAACTCGGAAGTGTCTCGGCATTGCTCCACGAAGTATTATCCGCCGCCTCGTTCACCGCCATTGCGCGCCCGTAACCGTATTGTTCGCGATTTAAGTTCTCTGTGTCGTAAACTATTGCCCTGACATTGAAATCGTCATCACAAAGAAATGTTCCGACCGAGACTTTCCCTGTGGCAGTCGCCGTATAAGTTTTGCCATTCTCGAAATCCGCGGTTCTTATTCCCGCATCGCCATAACTTCCCGCACTGCTGCCGTCAATATCCACGTTCTCTATTATGTTCACACCGTTTTCGAGCGTTATTTCACACTCAAGCGTGGGCTTTGCTATGGTCTGCGCATGAAAAGCCACGTAAGTGTCGCCATCGGAATTGACATTGCACGAAATCTTCTCTATCTCATTAACCACAAACATGTTGCTATTCATATAAGTTTTGGCTAAAGAGGCAAACAACAAGGGTGCGGCTATAGCGGACTCCTTTGTGGCAACACGGTTTCCTATGGAAGCAAGGCGGTATGCCCTGGGGCTTACGCCGTCCGTCTTTTTAATGCTAAGAAAAGCCGAAGCGTTGTAAAGCGAAAGCGGCTGCGCCGAATTCTTAAGGTTGGCGGCTGTTGCACTCCTGTTATATGCGTAGTCGCGCGCCTTGGCATCGGCAAGTGTTCCGTTCTGGTTTTGATAGTCCACCGTTATGCACCGCGCTGCCGTGTCAACGCTCACCTTGGATGTGTTTGCGTATACCACATAGCAGTTAATCCTGTCGTCGTCTGCCACATATTGGAAATTTCCTTTGAAACAGCCCGAAGCTTCATCGTATTTCAAAACGCTGAGTAAGCTTTTTTCGCCCACACTTCCGTTGCAGGCATACATAACATCGCCTTCGGCAAAATCATGTCCCGCCGGAGTTTCCATTTTCGGGGCAACCGAAACGTATATGGTCTTTATTTGTTTCTTGTCTTTGTTGTCGTTGCCGCCGTTATCGCTGCTGCACGAAGACGCAAAGATCGCAGCAATAATGAAAAGCAATGCGGATACTGTTTTATTCATTTGAGTTTTGTTTTAATATCGGAAAGCAAAGATAAAAAATAAAGCTTGTTCGACGAATCTTTTTCATTGTTAATTCTTGGCGGCATCCACAGAGCCGCACACGCCGCACGGCGCGGCACATATCCGCACGTTCCCATAAGGTTTCGGCTCGTTATCGGTCTCCCGTTGGGAAAAAACACTAACTTTGACCCGCAAAATATTCACATTATAAATTACTGCAATCCATGAAACTAAAAACATTACTGCTATTCCTTGCCTTTGCGCTATGCAGTCTGCAAGGTTCGTTCGCCAAAACAATAAAAGTGCTCGCCATAGGCAACAGTTTCTCCGAAGATGCCATAGAGCAAAACCTGTATGAACTTGGCAAAGCCGCAGGCGACGAATTTATAATAGGCAATCTGTACATAGGCGGATGTCCTCTGAAAAAACACTGGTACAATGCCGAAAACGATAAAGGAGCTTACAGATACCGCAAAATAAACGCCGACGGCAAACTCGTGCAAAAGGACAACATAAAAATAAGTGCCGCGATAGCCGAAGAAGACTGGGACTATATCAGTCTGCAACAGGCAAGCGGAGTTTCCGGTCTTACAGAATCCTACGAGCCTTACCTTGCATACCTCGTGGCTTACATAAAAACGCTCGCACCCGGGAGCAAAATCGTATGGCATCAGACATGGGCATACTCCAAGACCTCAACCCACGGCGAATTTCCCAACTACGAACGCAACCAAACCAAAATGTACGAAATGATTATGGAAGCGTCGCAAAAAGGAATGAAAGACAACGGAATAAAAAAGGTCATACCCTCCGGAACAGCCGTTCAGAACGCACGCAACACCTTTATAGGCGACAACATGAACCGCGACGGCTATCACCTGAACCTAAGCTACGGACGCTACACGGCAGCCTGCACATGGTTTGAGGCGCTGACGGGGAAAAACGTTACCAAAAACACCTACGCACCCGCAGATGTTGATGCGCGCACGGCACAAGCCTGCCGTTGCGCCGCACACGATGCAGTGAAACACCCGTGGAAAGTAACGCTTCACTGACACCTCCAAACGCCAACGCATAAATATTCCAAAGTAAAGCCGAAACACCGCGAAAACACGCCGTTTTTTCGTCCTCATAAAGGCTACTGTGTTTCAGACATTTGGAACAGGCAAAAATATAAGGCACATATTTTAAAATATGTGCCTTATATTTTGAAATACATGGCTCGTATTTTTTACGAAGTGCCTTATGTTTTTTACCACATCAGCACACGCCTCAAAATTCATGCGCATATCCACGAAAAATATACGCATATTTCAGCACGGAATGCATTGCTGCGAGACGAGAAAGCGATGGTGCCCCGAATTTATTTGTAAAACTCTTTCAGTTTCACGTACTCATCGGCAAACCATTCCGCTTCGCCCGGATCGGCAGCCTTGTTCATCTTCTTTGCAGGCACACCCGCCCATATTTCATGTGCTCCGACCTTGGTATTTCCTAAAACCACGGCACCGGCAGCCACAACGGCCCCCTCGCCTACCTCCGCGCCGTCAAGAACAACGGCGTTCATTCCGATGAGTGCCCCCTTGCGCACGGTGCAGGCATGAACAATGGCTCCATGTCCGAGAGTAACATCGTCTTCAAGCACCACGGGCTTGCCGCCAGCCTGATGTATGCATGCATTGTCCTGTACGTTCACACGGTTTCCCATTCTCACACCGTCAACATCGGCGCGAATCACAGCCGAAAACCACACACTACAGTCATCGCCCATTGTAATGTCGCCTATGAGCGTTGCGTTCTCTGAAAAATAGCAATTCCTACCCCACTTGGGGCTTTTGTCCTTGAAGTTCTTTATCAATGCCATAATTAAAAGGATTTTCAATTTGCGTGCAAAGGTATGAATTTGCTCCATGCAGGCAAAAAATAATATTCAGGAGCTTATAAAAACATTAAGGAGAGTATCACTTTCGTAATACTCTCCTTTTAATTTGATTTTTTAGTGATCCGTTTGGGGCTCGAACCCAAGACCCCAACATTAAAAGTGTTGTGCTCTACCAGCTGAGCTAACGGATCAGCCGTTATTGCCGTTAAGCGAGTGCAAAAATACAATGTTCTGTAATACCGACCAAATTTTGGAGCAACAAATTTGAGAAAAATCGTGTTTTAGTCCTTTTCAGGGGCGTTTTCAAGCGTTTTTTCTCTCATTCTACGCTTTTCAATCTTGCTTTCGAACTTTTTCCTGCGTCGGTTTTCCCTCTCTATTTCGCTGTCAAGAGGGTCGTCAACCACATAATGCCGATAATATGAAATAAGAATCTGTGTGAGCGGAAGAGCAATTATCAATCCGATTATTCCAAGCAGATAGCCCCAAACCGTAAGCGACAACAAAACCACGGCAGGGCGAAGTCCGAGAATCTTGCCCATTATGTGGGGCGTTATGATTGAGTCCTGCAATACTTGAACTATACAATAAACGGCTATAACGCCCAGCATCAGCATCCAGAAGTTTCTGCCGGTGTCCACAGAGCACAATATTGCCAACACAGTAGCCGGGAAAAATCCGAGAAGCTGCACGTAGGGTATGAAGCTTATCAATCCTATGAACACACCCAGTCCCACAGGCATGGGAAAACCTATAATAATGAAACCAACGGAGAAGAGCACGCAATTGGCTAATGCCACGAGTGCCTGACCGCGAAAGTATCCGCTCATACCGTTGTCTATGTCGCTCACAATCTTTTTAGCCATGCTTCTTTTGCTTTTAGGCACGAACCTTATCCATCCCTTCTTTACGCGGTCGTAGTCGTTGAGCATGAAAACAAGATAGAGCAACGCTATGAGCGACGAAACTATGCTTATAAGCACATTTGCCGTGGACAAGAGCATGTTCCACACCCTCGGCAAGGCTTCTTTCAGTCCCGACATCAGGTCTTTTTCGTTGAGCAGCCGTTCTATTCTCAACTTGTCCGAGTTTTCGCGAATGAATTTCTGCACAACTTCCGGAAGACTGTCGGCTCCCGTGCCGCCCGATACGTATGCTATCGCCACATCTTTAAGATGCAGAAGTTCTTCAAGCATCACGGGGATTGCCAGATAGAGCAACGTGCTTATTATTCCTATCACAATGACCAGCGTAACAAGTATGCTCAGCATTCTGAAGTGAAGCCGGCATTTGTATTGAAAGAAGTTTACCACCGGATAGAGTATGTAGGCAAATGCCCAGGCCACAACAAACGGCAAAAGCACCGGACTGAGATAACATACAAGAAAATATCCCGCCACAAGCACCGTCATGAATATCAACCCACGTACAAAACGGTCGAAATTGATTTCTTTTCCGAACATGATTGTTTAATATGAAAATTCGCGCCAAAGTTAAGACATCTTTTCCCAACACGCGGAGTTTCCCCGGCTTTTTTACCCGAAAATTCTCCCTCATGTTTTGCCGCTTCACCCAAAACTCATAACTTTGAAAGCAACTTCAACAGCAAAAAAATGAAAAGTTTGAAAGCCTTTACCGTTGTTGCCGCCGCACTAATGCTCACGTCGTGCAGCACAAACATCATTGCAAGCCTCGGACTTGAAGACAGAATAAAAGGAGCGTGGCGTATGGCAGACGACTACGGTTATTGCCACGTCAGCATAGGAGATTCCACGCTTTGTTTTGTAGATAACACTCCTGAGAAGCATTATAAATATGTTCTTGTCAAAGACACGCTGAAAGTTCTGCACGGCAACATGAATGCGGTGCTTGTTGCCATGCACGGCGACACTCTCGGCGTTTCGCCGGTCAATGATGCACAGGGCGGTTACAGTCTTTTACCTTTCGAAGCCGTGAACATTCACGGCATTAACCGTCCCATTCCCACCGGAAACGACAGTTTGTCGAACGAAAAGCTGTCGGAAATTCTCCTGTTGCTCTCCATGGAGCGCGTGGATGAGGGAAGCATACGAAAATGGAACGACTTGCTTGTATACACAAACCCCGAAGCCCGGAAAGAAGTAGACAGATACGCCGCCAAACGCTATAAGAAACATCCCAAACGCTTCCTGAAATGGATTTACTCCCAAAGGGGACGAAATTCAAACGAAATTGCCGACGGGGTGTTCGGAGAATGGAAAAAGACAATAGGTTTTCCCGACAGGGAACACGTAGCCAAGCGAATTTCAAAGCTGAAAGACCCGCAAAGCAGGGAATATCTCACAAAACTGCTCGAAAAAGGTTTCCCCGACAACCGATAATTACCGCAAAACACGCCTTGTTTTTTAGAAATTACGGGGCATAAAAAACAACTTTCCCGTTATCCGAAAAAAACACATGGCTTATCGCAAAAAATACAAGGCACATATTTTAAAATAAGTGCCTTGTATTTCAAAATATATGGCTTGTTTTTTTGCCCTTGATTCACAAGAACTTACAAACGAGCCAAAAATTTCTTATTCTTTTGGCTTTCAGGCAATTGCAAAAGAGATGCGATTTTCCGGGTATTCCGCCTGTTTTTCATGAAATCCGTTTCCCGCCACACGTAAACATAAAAAAACGCTGCCGTTCCCCCATGGGAACAACAGCGTTCGCACTCTTTTTCGCTTTCAGCCTATCCAGCGCACAATTGTCATAGCTTGTTTTTGGGTCAATATGCGTTGTCCTTTTTCATATCCGCGTTTTGCCAGCCGTCTTTTCAATTCTCCGTCGCCGCTTATCCAACGCCGCAGACGCTGCGACGCACTCCGGGGCTTGGTTTCGGGAAACAGTTTCACCGCAAGGTCGCAAAATTTAATTGATTTCAAAGCAAATCCTCCCTTCCTGCGGCAAAATTGGCAAACCATCCCGCGTTGTCTCTCCAAAACAGGCGGGCGTAGCGGGCGGAAGCATCATCGTAAACGCGCCGTGCCACATTTTCGCCCTTGCGAGCCATACATACTTTTCCGCCCGGCTCCACTTTCACCACACATCGGTTTTCGGGAGTGCCGCAAGTAATTATTGCCGTGCCGTTACGCTCTACAGTTATACTGTCAGCAGAATAGCGCGCCTGCGAAAGCCTGTCGGCAAGTGCAAAGAGGTATGTGAATCTTATACGTTCGCATCCGGTGCGCGGCAATTCGGAGTTTTGCGTAATCATGGACATAAGCCGCAGGTCGCAACCCAGGTTTTCGGCATAAACAATGCCGTAAAGGCAGCGCGTTTCGCCGAGCATAAACATTTCGCGACGGTTATCATCCATAAATTCTCTTGTAGCCGCATTTCTTTCAAGGCTTTCGCGCCGGGACATGTCGCCAAGACTTTGCAACGAAAACAAGCTGAGCCTGAACGAACGGCGAACATCGGTCATTCTCAGCATTCCGCCCGTGGCGGAAAGGGTTACCCTTTGAACCGAAACCGACGGATAACAACTTTTGTAGAGTTTGAAAATGGAATTTAGCTTCATGGTTGGTTAGTTTTTTAATTGGTTGTGTTTTGTTTGCTTACCAATGGTTTTGTTTTCCGGATTTAGTATTACCTTTGTCGAACGACGGTGCAAAGTTATCCTGCAAAAACCCGAAAATGTCGGAATGTGCAAAAACGGTAACAAATTTTTTATGCAGCCGCCGCCTTAAGAGTTACGACAAAACCCGAAACCCTACAATCATGAGCAGAAACAAAGCCATTTGGATTGCCAAACTTTTGTTCAGACGCGGTCAGCTGTCGCGCGAGGAGATTCTCGCGGCGTGGGCATCCTGTGATGAAAACGCAAAGCCCATGGCTCCGTCCACTTTCTACGACAACCGCCACCTTTTGTGGGAACGTTACGGAATAAACATCCGTGTGAGCCACGGGCTTTACAGTCTTGACCTTCGCGAAGGGCGTGAGCAGGAGTTTCTGAACCAACTGTTTTACGACGATGAGGGATATGACAACAGCGACACGGTGATTCGCGAGCCGCGTCCCGCAGGCTATGTCTGCATTGCCGCAATATCGCGTGCCATGGACAGTCATACTTGCGTGGAAGCGGTTTATTCGCCGTTCGACAAGCCGAAATACTCTCTGCTTCTCGCACCCTATTGCCTGCGTGTGTTTCGCGGACGGTGCTATGTGGTGGGCTTTTCGTCCGCCCACAGAGAAGTTCGCACTTTTGCCCTCGACCGCATGGAGTCTCTGCAACCCACGCCCCACCCTTTCCCTCATGCTCCGAAATTTGACGCAAAGCAATATTTTGCCAACAGTTTCGGTGTTTACGGCGGCGCAGACCGGAGTCCTGAACACATTGTTCTTGAAGCCGATGCCCTGAACGCTTCGTTTCTTAGGACTTTGCCGCTGCATTCTTCACAGAAAGAAACAAAGACTGATGCCGACGGGGGAAAATACGTATGTCGTTTTGAGTTGGACATTTGCATTTCGCCCGATTTTGTTCACGAACTTTTGTACCACGGCGCGGGAATAAGGGTTGTTAGTCCCGAACATTTGCGCCGGGAAATAAAAAATGTGGCAAAAAAGATTCTCGAAGCATAATTGCCGCAGGAAATCCGCCACCGTCCGTCCCGATGTTTTCATTCTTTATGCCACAAGCCGAAAGGCGCAATCCGTTTGCCAAACACCATAATGCAGTTGCTCCGCCGGGCATGCTCCGGGGTGCAAAAAAAGGGCATTTTCAAAGCTTTTTTACAGGGATTTTTGCGGCTTTTGCAAGACATTGTTTTTCAGCCATTTGAAAAAGCGAAAAATATAAGGCACTTATTTTAAAATATAAGGCACTTATTTCAAAATATATGGCTTGTATTTTTCACAACAAGCCATGTGTGTTTTTTCGTGCCTTTCAAGGGAGAAAAAACGAGCGGGAAAACTACGGATTTTCCGACACGAAATCCGCACGAAAAAGAACCCCTTCCCAAGAATCTCAAAAAAGAATCCCGAAGCACGGAACGCGCCCCGGGATTTTCTGCTTTTATCAAAATCAAAACACCGTATCTTACACATTGAAACGTTTGTCGCAATAGCGAAGTTTGTATGGGCGGCGATACTCGTACCAGTAAAGTCTGTGAGCAGCCGCTTCCTTATCGCCTTCAAAGCTGAGGAGAGCCGGATTCCAGCGAACGGGACGATTGAGCTCGCGTGCAATATTGAACAGACAGCACAAAGTGTTGGTGCTTGCCCCGTAATCCACGGGAGCAATGGGATTTTTGTGGTCGCGTATGGCATCTATGAAATTCTGCATGTGGGGAGAACTTACCTCATACTGACCTTTCTCTATTTTCTGCTCTTTCTTCTTGATGAGAGACGGGTCGGAGCACTCCAGATAGCCGCGAGCCACCTTAATCCAACCTTTATCGCCAATAAACTTAATGCCCTGTGCATCGGGATTGTCCTCGCGGTAAGGCTGTTCGGTCATTTCAATTCCGTTGGCATACTTCATCATGGCATATTTCGCACCCTTGTATCCCTGAGGAATGAATTCCACCGGGCCAAGACCGTCCATGCCGAGCGCAGCCTGCACAATGTCGTACATATGTGCTCCCCAGTCGGCGGGGAATCCGTTGCCGGTTTCCTGATACCAACGCCATGCGCCCCAAAGTTGCTCGTTCTGCTCGGGATCAAGCTTTACAACCGGACAAATGTCGGAATGGTAATGAATCTTCGGGTCGTTGAGCGGACCGAGCCAGAGATTGAAATTAAGATTAGCCGGAACGGGCATCTCGGGCAGGTTGAACGGCGTGGGAGGATTGCCTACGCGAACATGAACTTTGTCAATGTGTCCGATGGCGCGCTCCTGTACGAGACGGATAGCCGTTTGGAATTCCTCACTTGAGCGTTGCTGGCTTCCCATTTGGAACACAACACCGTTGGCATGGGCTGCAGCCTGCACGGCAAGTCCTTCGGTGATTGTGTAAGCCAATGGTTTTTGACAGTAAACGTGTTTGCCCGCGTCGCAAGAGTCTATTGCTATCAATGCGTGCCAATGGTCGGGCGTTGCAATCTCAATTGCATCGATATCGGTGCGTTCCAGCATTTCCTCATAGAATTCATAGGTGTCGCAACGCTCTGCCATGTTTTTGCTTTTCTGCCATGCGGTAACGCGACGGCGGAATCTTTCGCGCTTAATGGAATCTACGTCGCAGCAAGCAGCTACCTGCACGCCGGGACACGAGGAAAAACTGCTGAAATCACTGCATCCCTGCTGACCCAAACCCACAAATCCGAGAACAACACGGTCGCTCGGCGCAACTTTCACGCCGTCAATTTTCCAGCTCGGGAGAATGGTGAGCGAAGCAAGCCCCATGGCGGAAAGACTAAGGAAATCGCGACGAGACATTTTGTCGCTTTCGTTTGGAAGTGTCTTTTTGACAATGTTTTTTTTCAATTTATCTTTCATATTCTTCTTATTTTTAGTATCAAATATGCTTTGTTTCCTGATTGTTGCTTTATCGTTTCACGGGTTCAAAACCCTCGGGTCCCGATGTGCGCCGGTAGAGTCTCAACACGGCTTTTTGTCCTTCTTTGTCGGATTTGTTTTCGGAGAAATAAAAATATCCGTTACCGAAGGAGTGCATTCCCATGCTGCCGTAACGGAAGTTCCAGCCCGAAACTCCTGTATTTTCATCGCGAAGTCCGCCCTCGGCAAGAGGAATCACCTTGCCTTTGGTGCAGTACGGTATTCCCACGAGTTCTTTTACTTCGGGTCGCGACGCAGCTTTGACAGCGTAGAGATAATAATTGGGGAAATTCGGTTTCTTTCCGCGATATACCGCCATATACCAAAGTCCGCTCGAAGCATCATACTCAAGATTCTGCACACCCCAGTCAGTGCTGCCGGTATGAACGAAATATCGTCCCGCAGGTTTGGAAGGACCTTTGAACGTTGGGTTGTCCAACGAAAGGGGACGGGCATATTTTCCCCATTTGGCTATGTCGTACTGCAAGAGAACCTGATAATCGTTGTCGCTTCGGTCTGTGTCGCCATAAACTCCGTATGCCACCGTGAGGTATTGCTTTCCTGAAATTTTTCCGAAGCGCGGTCCGAACGAAATTCCGTCTATTCCGCTGCACGCAAAACGGTGTTCTCTGATTTTTCCTTCCACATTGACCTTGGCGGAATAGTCGTCGAGAACCGTAGGCAGCGAAACAACCTTCACCACTCCGTCCCTGCCGCCGTCCATTCCCATGCGGTTTATTTTGTCTCCGTCAATGATTGCCACGTAAAAGTTGTTTTGGAAATTTTTATCGCTTTTCTCAAGTTTCATAATGCCTTGTCCTATGACATCGTCCTTATATTCGAGCGAGCCATAGACTTTGCCGTCTCTTTCGTCAATGTCGAGACAGCCTAAATGTCCGAGCAGCCCCGTAACAGTGCCCAAAAGATTTCCGTTATAATCGTATTTTGCCAACATGGTGGTAAACGAGCAGTAAACCACCCGCTTTTTCACATCCACAGCTATACCTTGCGTGTGCATAGCCTTGAATGGTCCGCACTTAATAGTGAGAGGCAAATCGTCAACCTGGGCATGGATTTTAATTGAAGCGGGAGAAAACATCATCAAAAGCGACATTATCAATATTATTCCCTGTGTTCCTGTTTTTATTTTCATGGCTTTTTAATCTTTCAAGGTTCAAATTTACACTTTTTATATTGTCCGAGCCGTAGGAATGCACTATTTTTTTGATTTTTCCCGGCATTTATGCACCTGAACCGCAAATGGCGAAAAACACGGGCGGAAAGCCCTGTTTGCAAAGCCTTAAAAAGCACACATTAACGGGTAAATTTTCCTCTTTTGTAAGTTATTGAAAATCAGATATCATTTTTCGCGAAAAATATAAGGCATATATTTTGAAATACAAGGCACTTATTTTAAAATATGTGCCTTGTATTTTTTACAACAAGCCATGTGTGTTTTTCGGCGTGCTTTTTCGCATCAAAAAGCACGGCATTTCCCGGCGATTTTTTTGGGGAAAAACCTTCGAAAAAATATTTTTCAAAAGAAAAAGGTCGTAAAATTTGGTGGTTTGAAATAATCCTCTTACTTTTGCACCGCATTTCGCAAAAAGCAGCACACGGGTAAGTGCTGCACGGCTAGCTCCCTCTGAATCCTCCAGGGCGTGATTGCAGCAAAGGTAGGCTGGTTGTAGCAGCGCGATGCAGTGAGCTTACCCACCCGCCTCTTTAGCTCAGTTGGCCAGAGCACGTGATTTGTAATCTCGGGGTCGTTGGTTCGAATCCGACAAGAGGCTCAAACGAAAAAAGTACTCGATTTTTTACGAAATCGGGTACTTTTTTTATTGTCTTTCACTTTTCCCGCACACAAAACACGCATGTTTACAAAAACTTTTTATTTTTGCAAACAACATTAATATCACGAAACAGTACAACTTATATATGCCATGCGTACAGCCATTGAAATAAAACAAATTCATATTCTGCTATCCGTTGTTGCCTGTATGTTCTTAAGCCTATGCGTTCACGAAAGTCGCGCACAGGTATTCATTCTGACCAATGACCAGCAACTGCGCGATCTTGCCAATTCTCCGGAAAAGGAAATAGATAACACCACGGGAATAAGCAAAAGCAAAATGAGCCTCAAGCAGGCTGTGGAACAAGCCAAGAGCTGGCATTCCGACCAGATAGTGATTGCCTTCGACGAATTCTTTCGTCAGTATCGCGATGACAAAAACACGGAGCGCAAACTCACTCCCGACATGGACGAATACGTGAACTGCATAGCCAAAATAAGCAATTACACCACCAAGAATGCAGGAGCGGGACTGCAACTAAGCTTGCTGAGCCCGCTGGAACTGGGACAGGCTTACCGAAATCAGACCGGGAACACAGGCAAATGGGCAGCATTCAAAGTGGGAATGAGAAACGCACAAACAGGTAAGTTCAGCATACAAATGTGGCAGCAGACACTGTGGACAAACAACAAGGGCGCAACTCCCGTGAAGCTTGGCGCGGTGAAAGCATACGCTTTCAAGGGAAAACAAGTGGACAAAACAAAAATCGCTGTCAATCCCGACGACATCAGGGAACTGAAAAACGTGGAATACGAAGTACTCGACACCGCCGGTCCCGAGAATGGCACGATTCCTCAGCAACGTCTGCGCATTTATGGCGAAGAAGACCGGCTGAAAGGCTATGACAATGTGCTCGTAATTCTGGAATACGAAACGCAAGAGATAGATTATTTTGCCGACGACGCACTGCCGTTTCTCAAAAACCTTCTGAAAAAATATCACGATGCAGGAGTGGATTTGCGTTCCCTTTATTGCGACGAAATGCACATACAACAGGACTGGATATACTTTGCTCATCAGGAAGACGGACAGTTTAACGAACGATTCTATACGGACGGCATGGGGCGGATGTTGGCTCAAAAAACAGGAATGCCCTTTGATTTGCGCTACATGTTGTATTTCGTGAACCAACCTCTTATTTACAAACCCACGGTAGAGGCTATATTAAATGTGGAATACGTTCTGGGAGAAAAACCGGAAGACATTCAGCGCACATATCTCATGCGCGACAATTACTATCGCCTTCTGAACAATCACGTAGTGGATTTGTTTGTCGAGGCAAAGCATTACGGCGAAAAACTTTTCAATCGCGAGTTTCGCACCGGGGCACATGCCTCGTGGGCAGAATCACCTACGATTGACAAATGGGAATCTCCCGACAATACTTACTCGGTAAATTACGAATATACGCCGAATTACCTTTGGGGAAACACTGTTCATCAGGCTTCGGCGGCATGCTACGACTATTTTAAGTGGTGTGATTATCTGCAACCCACAGGTAATGATTTTTGCGAGTGCGGTTGGCTCGACAGAAACTATTACGGTGCTGCAATGGCGGCTTCCATAGGAGTTATAAACAAATATCCCAACGCCTATGCCGCAGCTTGGGGAATGCCTGCGGCGAGTTATGAACGGCGAATGGCTATAAATTATGCTTACGGCTGCGATCCGCCGGCAAACATCAGACTTATCACCGACGGAGTGCATCGCGACATTGACGTTCTCATGCTTTATCCCATGAATCTCGTAGCTGTTGACCCGCGTTTCGGAAGTTGGATGACCCAATACGGATATGCCAACTATCTTACCAGCGATATGATGCTTAAGATGGGAACTATTACTCCGCAAGGCAAGATTCGCGTGAAAGAAAAGGAATACGGCACACTCGTTGTGCTTTATGAACCACTGCCCGAGCAAGGCGAGCTTGATTTTATAGAGAAATTTCTGAACGCCGGGGGAAAAGTCTTGTGGATGAGTGCTCCTCCGATGCTCGACAAGGGAGGGAATAATTGCAGTGCCCAATGGCAACGAATTTTCGGGGCAAAAAGCAACTACAATTCCGCAAACGGGAAAGCCGCAAGCGGAAAAATAGTAAAATTCACGGGACTCATGAAAGACGTGGAGCCACAAACCATTCTCACCGACTTTGTTGTTGACCGCATTTTCCCTGTAGTTAACGAAAACAGCGAAGTTGCCGCCACCTGCAACGGAGAAGTCATCGGCACTGTCCGAGATTTTCCCAACAATGGCAGAGCTTGTTTCATGGGATGCCGTTTGCGTGATGACCAAAGCCGAAGCCTGGGCTACGAAAGCCGTAATATGTTTGAAGTTCTCAATTATCTCGGCGCATATCCGGCTTCCGGCACATTCAAAAACAGAAATGACAATCCCTCTTTCCTATCCCGCACCGGCGATTACTTTGTTTCTTCGTTTCCCAACGGAACCACGATGGTCGTTAACCATTATCGCACTCACGTAGAGAATTGGGACGGAAATTTTTCGAGGAATCCCGAGTACGATGCCGAGATTCTGAAGAACAATCCCCTGCCTACCGACACCATAAAACTATACAATGCCGCCATAAACGGACATATTGTAAGTTATACGGGACGTCTTTCGATGGGTTTCAATGTCAAGAACAAACGTCTGTGCTCTTTCTACGGACAACAATGCAACGAAATCACCGTAGACGGCACAAAATACATTTTCTCTGCCGGAAAGCTGAACGACATAACCTTCGGTCCGGTAAACGGAGACCTTACGCATTATAATTTATATGCCAACGGAGCCGAGAGAATAGAGATTCCCGTACCTCAAACGGTTAACGGAGCGAAAGCAACCGTTGACGGAAACGAGATTTCCGTTTCAGTTAAGCGGGGAACGCTCGTCGTTAATCTGAAACCCGAACAATACGGGCACTTAGTGGACATACATTTTACCAATGCCCGTTAACTGCAAAACAAAACTTAAACTATATAATCATGAAACTTTCAAATTTCAAAATCAAGCTACTCCGAACTTTCACGGCGGCTTTTGCCGTTGCGTCTTTTTGGAGTTGCTCCGACAAAGTCGATTCTTCAAATCTTTTTGTCTTTGAAGGAGAAACCGTTGCCAATTATCTTGAAGACACCGAGGGATATTCGATGTTTTCCCAACTGACAAAACGAGTAAAAACCGGCAGAAAAACCGACTCGCGAGTATATTCGTTGCTCGCAGCACGCGGAAACTACACAGTTTTTGCCCCGAGCGACAAAGCCGTTCAGCAGTTCATAGACTCCGTGTACGAAAAAAACAATTACAGTCTTGACAGCATAACTTACGAAATGGCCGAATACATTGTAAGAAACGCCATTATCGACAATCAGGACCAGAAAGGACTCAAGACAACCGACTTCGTAATCGGCGCACTTGAAACGCGAAGCCTCGATGACCGTTACATTATGATTTCGTTCGACACTCTGAACGCCAAAACCGTTGTGGTGGTTAACGAGAAGTCAAGAATAGAAAATCCGGACGTTGAATGCAGCAACGGATACATACAAGGCGTGGACCGCGTGCTTCAGCCGTCAAACGACAAGCTGCCCGACCTTATCAAGGGTGCTCCAAACATGAAAATATTCAGTCGTCTGCTTGAGGAAACGGGATTTGCCGACTCCATGAACCTGGTTCGCGACGAGGACTACGAAGTTAATCATGCCGAATACGGACCCAATCTCGACAAAACGGCACAGATTCCCAACCCTGACCACAGATATTACGGATTCACAGCCTTTGTTGAAACCGACAGTGTGTTTATGGAGCAATGGGGAGTGAGTGCGCCCGACTATAGAAACGATGTTTTCGTAAACTGGCAGAGTGTACTCTCGGTCATAAAGGAACAATGTCTCAAGGTTTACCCCGGCGCAACAGCCGAAGACCTTAAAGACCCCAACAACGCCGTTCACCAGTTTGTGGCATACCATCTTGTTCCCGCAAGAATGAGCTGGGAGAAAATGGTGATTCACATGCTCGAAATGGGATACGGATTCAGCAACCCCAACAACCTTACCATTGACTGCCACGAGTATTACGAGACAATGGGAGGCTATCATCGCCTCATGAAAATCTCGGAAGGAAGACAAACGGACGGTAAACGCATAAACCGCCACTGCACCTACGACCGCGACACTTACGATGAATTGTTTGTGGATCGCGAAGGCGTGAGAATTTTACCAGACAACGGCAAAGTGGCAAACAATGCGCTCAACGGCTTTTACTATCCTATAGACAACATACTCGTTTACGATGACGACGTGCCCGGCGTTGTGCTCAACGAACGAATCCGCTGGGATTTCTCATCCCTCTTCTCCGAACTCATAAGCAACGGTCTGCGCCGCATAAAGGATGCCGGACAGCACGCAGTGCCCAACGACTATTTCGAACGCATGGATGTGTCCGACGAAAGCTGGCTTGTTTATCTGCCATACCACGGACCATACAGCCAATGCAACTATCAGGCAGACGAAATGAACATTCGCGGACAGTATGACCTTACGTTCCGTCTGCCGCCCGTTCCATTTGAAGGCACATGGCAGTTCCGCATCTGCGCACCGTGTAACGCCGGTTTCGGAATGGCTCAATTCTATTTAGGCAAGGAGAAATATAATCTCCAAGCCATAGGTTTGCCGGTCGATCTACGTTTGCCGCTCTCCAATCCCAGCATCGGGTGGGAACCGGATGACGATGATCCGGAAGTTACAAGGCAGATAGACAAAAACATGCTTAACCACGGATATATCAAACCGCCACGCCACGACGGAATATCACGTAACGGAGCACCCGTAACCGAATCCATGCGAAACTCAACCACTTATCGCGCCAACCTGCGCGTGCGCAAGATTGTTTGGACGGGCAACATGAAACCCGAAGAGACCATGTATCTCCGCGTGAAATCGGTGTTGACCAACCCGTTTGCCTGCTTCTTGCTCGACTATATGGAATGGGTGCCCAAAAACGTGTATAACGGCGTTGAAGAAGAAGATCAATGGTAAATTAACAGGTTTAAAAAACGCCCTTTTCCTCTTCGAAAAAAAACACAAGGCATGTTGTAAAAAATACAAGCCATATATTTTAAAATACAAGGCACTTATTTTAAAATAAGTGCCTTGTATTTTTCGTCTTTCGGGACACCTGAAACACAGTAACTTACAAACGCCCCAAAATCGGCATTGTTTTCCGTCTGAAAAACCGCCTACCGAAGCACAAAAAGCACAGCCCCCACCCAAAATTCGCTTCCCGTTCGCGCCGCAAGCATCATGCCAGCAAAACCGTCGCAGACAATCGGTAAAGAAATCCGCAGATAGCAAACCATGTCCGCACCTGCTCCGCCGCACAACGTTTGCCACTAACATTTTGTCGCATTACCAATATATGGCATGTCGAAAACAACATCCGAACAATAATAATTCGTAAATTTGTATTGAGAATAAGTGTATAAAATAAAAGACGGATGAAGACAATAGCCATTTTCGCTTCAGGCGAAGGAACGAATGCAGAAAACCTGATAGAATATTTTTCAACCCGCAACGATGTAAATGTAGGCGTTGTGGTTTACAATAGAAAAGAAGCCGGAGTACGCGCACGCGCCGAGCGACACGGCGTGCCCACGGAGTATGTTCCCAAAAGCCGTTTCGGAGAAAAGGACTATGTACTCAATTTGCTCAAGGGCTACAACACAGATGCCATTGTGCTTTCGGGATTTCTTTTGCTCGTTCCCGATTATCTGCTCGAAGCATTCCCCAACCGCGTTGTCAACATCCATCCCTCGCTCCTGCCCAAGCATGGCGGCAAAGGAATGCACGGACTTCATGTGCACGAAGACGTACTGAAATGCGGCGAAAGCGAAACAGGAATCACAATACACGTATGCGACAATAATCTTGACCAAGGCGTTACGCTTTTTCAGGCAAAATGCAATGTGGAACGCGATGATACTCCCGAAACTCTCGCAGCACGTGTGCACAAACTCGAATATGCTTTCTTTCCCGAGGTAATTGAAAGACTCTGCAACGGAGCTTACGACTACAAATTCAAACACTAAAGCATACAGGTCATGCAAAAACTCAACGACAATATCTATTATATAGGCGTAAACGACCGTACCACACATCTTTTCGAATCCATGTGGCCTCTGCCCAAAGGTGTGAGCTACAATTCCTATCTCATCGATGACGAAAAGGTGGCAGTGGTTGACTGTGTGGGACAGGATTTCTTTGAAGAGTATCTTCAAAACATCCGAGAGGTAATAGCCGACCGCAAGATTGACTATATCATCGTCAATCACATGGAACCCGACCATTCGGGAGCATTGCAGTTGTTCAGACAATTCTATCCCGACGCAAAAATAGTGGGAAACAAGAAAACACTTGAGATGGTGGGAGGATACTACGGCGTTTCGCGCCCCGACGATGTGGTCGTGGCAGACGGCACAACCCTCTCGCTCGGAAAACACGAGCTTGTGTTCAGTCTCATACCCATGGTTCACTGGCCCGAAACAATGGTAACATACGACAAAACCACTTCCACACTGTTTTCGGGCGATGCTTTCGGATGTTTCGGCGCACTTAACGGCGCGGTATTAGATTGCTACATGAACGTTGAGCCATACTTTCCCGAAATGCGCAGATATTATTCCAACATAGTGGGAAAATACGGCGCGCCTGTGCAGGGTGCACTCAAAAAATTAGCTTCCGTTGACCTCAAGATGGTATGTTCCACCCACGGACCGGTATGGACGGAAAACATAGAGCGCGTTGTGGCGGAATACGACCGCATGAGTCGCTACGAAGCCGCAGAAGGCATCACCGTTGTCTATGCTTCCATGTACGGCAACACTCGCCGCATGGCCGAAAGCGTGGCAGCGGGAGCCGCAAAAGCCGGAATAAAAAACATAAACGTGTTTGACGCGGCACGCACTCCCCTGTCCTACATTCTTGAAAGCATATTCACATATAAAGGTCTCGCCGTGGGCGCAACTACATACAACGGTTCAACAAACCCGGCGGTCGTGGCATTGCTCAAAGCCATTTCGCTGCGCGGCGTAAAGAACCGCGTGTTCGGCGCATTCGGTTCGTTCACATGGTCGGGCAAGGCAGTGAAAACCATATCCGACTTTGCCGGGAAAATGAACTTCACCGTCCCCTCGGCATCGGTTGAACTGAAACAGGGATTCTCACTCGAAACAGCCGAAAAGTGCATTCAACTCGGCTTGAAACTCGGAGAAGAAATCAAAAAAGTCTGAAAATGCACCGCAATCTAGAAAGGCGTAAAGCCCAAAGCCGCGTGCTCCGAAGCCCAAACCCGGTATTTTCCGTAAAACGCTGATAATCCAACAGATACAGCTTTTCTTACCTCTTTTATAAGTTGTTGTTGTTCAGACACTTGACACGTTAAAAAATACAAGGCACTTATTTTAAAATAAGTGCCTTGTATTTTAAAATATATGCCTTATGTTTTTTGCGATAAGCCATGTGTTTTTTCGCACTTCCATTTTTATCCATTTTATCCACTGTACTGGATAAAAAGCATACTATTTTATCCAGTACAAAGCACTTATTGGATAAAAAAAGAACTTTTGCGACGTTGCGAAACCGTATTTGATTTTTGAGCATTCGGTTTTCGGGGCGGATATTATCTCACTCGCGGTATCCAGGTACAGATTTTTTTGCCCTGCCAACAGTTCACCGACGAATAATCACTCATTCTTATCTTCCCGTTTGCGGTTGGCACTTCAAATTCCATGCGTGTGCCGGCGAGCAGAGGCTTTACGGGCGTGATGTTCATTGTTCCGGCATCATCGGTAACGAACTTAACAGGCGCGTTATAGTTTGCGTCGGTGTTTTCGTCTCTTGCCAAAACTATCGGACCGTATTCCACGGCTTGGAAGTTTGCCGATTCGGGATTCGAACCTATTGGCGCATCGATAACGCGGCATTTCATGTCGAACGTTATGCTTATCTTGTCGCCCTTGTTCCATTTGCGTTCCAGCGTGAGGTATTTGCCGGCCACCACATCCTTCACCGGTTCGCCGTTAACGCTTACCTTTGTGTTTTTGCTCCATGACGGTATGCGCAATGTCAGAGAGAATTTTTCGGATTTTAGTTTTGTAAGCTCCAATTCGGCTTTGTTGCTGCGCGGAAACTCGGTTTTCAAAACCATTTCCACGTTGCGTTTCTTGGCGGTAAGGGCTTTTGCGGTGAAAGAATTGTAAAGATTCACCACAGGTCCGTTGCCGCTTTGCATCACAGCCATGTATGGGATATAAGCAAGCCCGGTGGGACCGTTAAGATTGCAACATGTAACGGGAAGTCCGTCGAAATCCCATCCCCATCCCTGGTTTGTTACTTTGTCTCCGTTCAAGAGGTTCACATAACTGAATCCGTCGCCGCCGGGTTTCATTGCGCCGAGAAGACCATTGTAAATGTATTTTTCAATATAGTCTGCCGCAGAAACATCGGCTGTTGTGCGCAGAACGTAAGTGCAGAATTTCATCCACGAAACGCCTATGCACGTTTCCATCATGCGTTTTATTTTCGGGTTAGCCTGTTCCTTGGCAGTGTTGTCCCATGCCTCGCCCGCCCACTTGGGATAGTAAGGTTCGTCAGCCCCTCCGTTTCCCACAATGGTTATTTCGTTTTGTTTTATGTTGCAAAAATAGTTTTCGAAACAAGTTTTCCACTTTTCTTCGCCCGTCATCCTGTAATATTCAACAAGTCCGTTAAACACGGAGTTCATTTCGTAGGCTTTTGGATAGCCGCTCGCCATTTCGTGGGGCGGGACATTTTGAAGAGCCTGGGTAAAGATGTTGGCATTGCGGCATCCGCCTCTGTCTATGACGTATTTGGAGAAATCAAGATAGCGTTTGTCGCCGGTTATTTCGTATAATCGCATGATCGGTTCGAGCACCGACGACGACTCTATTCCGTTCCAGCTCCACCCTTGTTCTATTATATCGTGTTTGGGTGCGTCTCCTATCTGGTCCAAAATGCTGTTGGCTTCTCCAATCATGGCTTTCAGCACTTCGGGAGCGGCTTCAACATAGGTGTAATAGGTTGTGAGCGCAAGCAATACGTATTTGCGTTCCCACAGGTCACCTCCCTTTCCGTCGGGTTGCTCGCTCACGGGCACACACGATATACTTCCGTTTTCGCGCACGGTGGTCAGGATGTCTTTAACGGTGGCTTGCAAAATGGTTTTCAGTTCCGGGTCGTGGGTATAGCGATACAGCATTGCACCACTCAGAACCGCTTTGCCCCACATCTCACCGAGTGCAAACTGCGCACGTCCGTTTCGGAAGAAATCGGCAATCCTGGCATAAGGCAACACGCCTTTGTTCCAATGGGTAAGGCTGTTTTGAATGTCGTTCTCGAAATATCCCGTGAGTTTCAGACTTCCGGGCGCAAGGGGTGCGAGCTTGTCGCGCTGCGAATAGGTTTGAGCTATATACGCCCTGGTCTGCTGCGGGTTTTCCTTGTTTGCGGCAGCATAGACCTTGGATTGTGAAAAAAGCAGATTGTTTTGCGCCGCTCCGTGTTGGTATGCGCCGCCGAAAATGAGCACACACAGTGTGCCGCATGCTATTTTGGTATTCAGTTTCATGGTATGCTTAAAAAACTTTTACGCCTGCAAATATAAGCAATTAATATAAAATTGCGGACATAGGTCGTCGGGCAGTTTTCAAAGGTTGCGGTGCGCGGACTTTTCTTTACAGGAAACGCCGGAATGCTCGCCGTAAACACGAAGCCCTGGCATGAAAAAAACGGAAAATCCAGAGATTTTCCGTAAAACACTGATAATCCGACAGATACCACCTTTTTCTACTTCTTTTGTAAGTTATTGTTGTTCAAACACTTGACACGTTAAAAAATACAAGGCACATATTTTGAAATAAGTGCCTTGTATTTTAAAATATATGCCTTATGTTTTTTCGCACATGCCTTGTGTTTTTTGGAGCATAGGCACAAAATGAAAAAACATCCCATCCGGCGTTCGCTATTTGCAATGCGGCTGCGTTTTTTTCTGATGCTTTTTGCGGGAAATTCCGACTGTTCCTCCGGCTTTTATTTTGCGGTTTGTTTGCTTTGCATTATCTCCATGTCCTTGCGGCTTCTGCTTATGGTTACGAGATACACGCCGCCAAAGATGAGCACAACGGCAATGACTTTTGTGAGATTGAAGGAATCCATGTTCCAGCACACGGCAACCACACAAGCCACTACGGGCTGGACGTAATTGTACATTCCCGCCACGGTGGGGCGAAGAGTTTTCTGCCCAACCACTACGAGCATGTAGCAAAGGAATGTGCCACACACCACAACGTATGCCAGTCCCGCCACATCGGCTGCAGGGAGACTGCTCCACCGGGTGTTCATGAGGTCATTGGTTGAAAACGGCAGAGTACATATAAATGCGTAGGTGAACATCCATTTCATTATTGTTACCAATGAATATTTGTTTACAAAATCCTTGAATCGCACTATGTAAAAGGCATAGCTAAGCTGGGCAAACAGCACGAGCAAATCTCCCCAACGGGAATGTGCCGCACCCGAAGCCGAAACGTTTGCGCCCTGAGCACTGCCTAGAATCAGCATCAGTGCCCCACCCGCACCAAAAGCTATACCGAGCACTTTCTTGCCCGTTATGGGTTCTTTGAGAATGAATGCCGCAAGCACCATTGCCCACAACGGCATGCTCGTGGTTATTATCGAAGCCTCGCCGGGCGATGTGAGACTCACGCCGAAAATAAAGCTGCCCTGATTGAGTACTATGGCAAAAAGCGAAGCAAAAAAGAGCGTTATCATGTCCTTGTGGTCCACGTGTTCGGGCTTTTGGAAAAACGAAACAACCCAAAACAACAGCATGGCACCGCCTATGCGCATGTCGGTAACAACCCACGGAGTTACGGCACCGCTTGCCATGATAATTTTAGAGACAGGAGACATTAATCCCCACATAGTATTTGCGCCGAACATGGCGGCGTGTCCTTTCAAATTAAAGTCCATTGTATTACATTTGGTTTTGAGGGGCAAAATTACTATTTTTGCCATATATTTATCTCTTTTATCCAACATCAACAAAACATAATGAAATATTTTCTTGGGGCATTGATTGCATTTTGTATGCTTTCAATACAGACCAAAGCCGAAAAGAGCGACACCATATATTATAATGTATCGAAATACGGCGTAAAAGGCAACGGCAAAACCGATGATCTGCCGGCACTGACCCGTCTGTTTCTTAAAGCATCACAACAAAAACGCCCCGCCAAGGTAGTGTTCGCGCCGGGAAAGGTTTACCGCATTGGACAACACACTAAAGATTTGTACGGAAGGGTTCTCATAAACCGCGCGAGCAATCTCGTGGTTGAAGGAAACGGTTGCACACTGCTCATTCACCCTTCTTCGCGGGCATTTGCCGTTTACCGTTCAAAAAACATAGTGATTCGCAACTTCAAGATTGATTATTCGCCGCTTCCTTACACTCAGGGAAGAGTTAGCAAGGTAGATGCCGACAATTATTACCTTGAATTTAAGATTGACAGCGGTTATCCCGCCCCCGTTGCAGGAAAAGAGCCTTACAAAAACGGTGGAAAAATCGTGGACTGCATAACAGCGAACGGAAAAACACGCAAGTTTTTTCAAGGACATTCGTGGGTAAAAGAAGTGGAAGACTTGGGCAACGGAACATTCGGCGTGAAATATGATTTGCGAAAGCAAGAGCAACTGAAACCGGGCGACTTTTTCTGCATGAAACTGCCCTATGCCGAAAGCAGACTTATTCAGAACAACGAAACAAAGGATGCCGCCGAAAAAGGAGAGTTCATATATACCAACACAGCCAACATAGCCGCCCAGCAATGCGACGGACTTCTTCTTGAAAACATTACGTCATACGCCGCACCGCTCATGACGTTCGTTCTGAAGGGTTGCTCGCGCCACATACTGCGAAACTGTTCAATCATATCAAAAGACAACAGAATTGTGGCGGGATGCAGCGACGGAATGCACCTGAAAGGCAACGAACATCAGCCACGCATTGAAAATTGCCACATAGAACGCACCATGGACGATGCTATTCATATAAAAATGTCGGGCGATGCAATAAAGGAAATACTCGCGACAAACAAATTCAAAATAGAACACAAAGACATTCTGTGGGACAACACAAATCTCGGAAAGGGCAAGAAAGTAATGGTGTTCAATCCCGAAACCTCCAAACAGCTTGCGGAATGCACCATTACCGACTACGAGCCCCTGAACTACCGCGAGGGAATCGTAACACTGGACAAAAACGTTGCGGAAGCAGACACAAAAACCTGCCTTTACCTTCAAAGCGACGAGGAAGCCGTAATAACAGGATGTACATTGGGAACGCAACTGCAGAGAGGCATTCTGACCCACCAACCGACCAAGGTAACGAACTGTACAATAGAAGACAACGGGCTTGCATTTGAGCTTGCGCTTTTGAGTGGCGGAATAGAAGGTCCTCCAACCCAGAAGCTCACAATAGAAAACTGTATTTTCCAAAATCTTGTCTGGGGAGGAATTTCCGTAGACTGCCCCTCACATAATTATAACCAAAAGGGAACTCCGCAACTGATTGTAAAAAACTGCACATTCGACCTGCAACACAAAGTACCCATTGTATCGGCAACAAATTCCAACGGAGTTTCGTTCACAGGCAATACAATCATAAACAAAAACGGAAACGCGGCGGCACTGTCCTTTTTCCGCCTCGCAAACTCCCCTGTTCTGGAAAACAAAGACAATCGTTATATCTCCAAAGACTAATATCTTTTCACCAACATTCCTACAAATATGAAACATAACCTACTATTCGCGTTCGTTGTCAGTCTGCTGATGATTTCTTGCACTAAAGACAACGCTGAAAGCTCAAACGGTTGGAAAAACGAAGAAGAAAAAGCCGCAGTAATCAATCCCAACTATGTTTCCGTGGATTGGGACAAGACAAAAGTGAAGAACTATAACTCCAAGGACCAAACATTTACACTGCAACTCACTTCAGAAACGGAAAAAATCAAAAAAGGCTCCGTTCTTTCCATATTAGCCGACACCGCTGGCTGCATAACAATCGTAAACAGTGTGAAACGTTCGGGCGGAGATGTGGAAATAAAAGGCATACAAGGGGCATTGTGCGATATCTTCGCCAATACAAATTTCTATCTAAGCACTGGTGCCGACCAAAAAGAAACAAAAGCCACGGGAGTTACCGTTTACTATCCGCAGAAAATAATCTTCGAAGACAACAAAACCCACTCTCTGAAGTCTGAAAAGTATACGCGCGGCAGCAAATGGACAGACAAACTCTGGGATTGGGTAGCTCCTATCTCTTACGGGCTGAAACTTTACAACGCTTTAGGATCTAAAATCGAAATAAAGGAATCCCGTTTCAGCGCAGACCTGAATTTGGATGTTTATTTCAGTTTTGGCGAGCGCACTCTCAAAGCTACGAAAGAAGAAGCCTATCGCCAATACCGCAGCGGGGATCTTGCGATGGAAGCAGTGCTTAACGGGGACATAAACATCATTAATAAGATTCAGGAAGAGATTCACGCCAACGCCAACATAGAACAAGAAACCAAACTTATGGAGAGTATGTTCAAACCTGTGCGCATGGTGTTCTATCCCGGCGGCGTCCCCGTGGTCGTAAGTCTGAGTGCGGACTTGATGTGCGGGGTTAACGGAAAAGTTTCAGGGAAACAAATCGTAAATTTCGACGTAAATACAAAAATAAGCGGCAAATACGGTCTCACATGGTCGCAATCGTCGAAAGGATTACAAAGAATAAACTATTTACAGGTAACCAACGAGCTAAATAACGCGAATGTGAAAAACATTGGAAGCATAGAAGTAAAAGCATCTCTGTGGCCGCGCATTTTTCTTACCTTCTACGAGGTGGCAGCAGCCACTTTCGACATAAAACCTTACTATTCGGCTTTGCTAAGCGGCGGTTATAACGTAGGAGAATTCGCTAACGGTTCGACAGGTAAGAATGGCGGGAGCGCGTATAGCTTTTCGTTAAACGCAGGTGTGGACGGCGCAGTTGGTCTAAGCCCCATGATTTTTTCTCACGAGCTTTACCATTATAATTTAGCAGCTGTAAACCTTTTGAACTACGAGATATTTAAGTCGCCATCGGGAATGCAGGTGCTTCACCCCACTGAAAAAGAATTTGACCTTGGAAGCGTTAATAAAGTTCAGGTTATGGTTTACGACAAGTTCCTTTACGGCGAGCCGATGCCCTCTATTATTCCGCAGTTGGTGATTTTCGAAGGCGACGGAACCCTTTCGGCGAATTATGCAATCACTTCAAACGGTATTGCAAGCATTGACTGGACTCCTTCAAAGTACAGCGACAAACTTAAAGCCACACTTTACAACGGAACCGGGGGAATTATCAAACAGGTTGTCATTAACGGCAACGCCGAAGTGGGACCTCCTACTTCGGGCGACCTTATTGATTTGGGACTTAGCGTAAAATGGGCTTCGCACAACGTAGGTGCAAGCTCGCCCGAGGAACGTGGTAAGCTATTTGCCTGGGGCGAAGCTTCTTCGAAAAGTAGTTTTTCGATTGCCAACTATAAATATTATAATCCCAAGGAACATGAATATCCCGGATTATTATACCAATCGGATTTTGATTTCCCCAATTCGCCCATCTGCAATACCTCAAATGATGCGGCAAAAATGAACATGGGCGGGAAATACCGCATGCCCACACGAAAGGAAATGGCTGAACTTATGGACAAATGCGAAAAGGCACTCGTTACATATAAAGGTAAAAAGGGATTAATGCTTACCGGTCCGAACGGCAACAGGATATTTCTTCCCACGGGCTGTGCTCCGGGTTATTTTGCGGAAAACCTGAACGATGAATTTGAAGTTGATGATATTTCTCTGGCTTATTGGACCGGCAATCTTTGTTATACGTACTGGCCCACGGCATACGGCATAGACATTTCATGGTATGATGCTAATCCGCCCTATTATGTCAGGGATTTGAACACTTGCGGCGGCTCGTGTGTGCGTGCCGTGGGTAACTGATAATGCTGAATTCGCTCTGAATTGCATATAATACACCCCCGGGAACGCTTTGTTCCCGGGGGTGTATTGTTTTGTAAAATATTTGCGTATTCTTATTTCGCAAAAGTTGCTTTCATTCTTTTCAAACCCTCCTCGAGCAACTGCGGAGGACAGGCAAGATTCATGCGCAGATAGCCTTCGCCGGCTTTCTGTCCGTAATCGGTGCCGCACGAAAGCATGAGTTTGCCTTTTTCAAGGAGAAATTCCTCTGCTTCCGCCGAAGAAATTCCCAAATCTCTTATGTCGAGCCACGCAAGATACGTTCCCTCAAGTTCCATGACCTTTATTTGAGGCAGATTGTCGGCAAGAAAAATTTTCAACGTCTGATAGTTTTTCCAAATGCAACCGTTCAATTCCTCGAGCCACCGCTCTCCCTCTTTGGTGTATGCCGCTTCGAGAGCCACAGGTCCGAAAGGATTCACATCGCAAACCTCAAAAATATTAATTGCACGGTCTATGCGGCGGCGCAGTTCACTGTTGCTGCAAACTATGTTGGCAATTTGCAGTCCTGCGGTGTTGAAAGCTTTTGACGGAGAACCGAGAGCCACGCAATTATCCTCGCATTCTTTGCTCACCGAAGCAAAAGGCGTGTATTCATGACCCGGCATAACGAGTTCGCAATGTATTTCGTCGGCAATGACCCTCACGCCGTGGCGCATGCAAATGTTGTTCATCTTTTCAAGTTCCTCGCGCGTCCACACACGTCCCGCGGGATTGTGAGGATTGCAGAGAAGAAAAACGGTGGTCTTGTCGTCGGCGCACTTGCGTTCGAAATCTTCGAAATCTATTCTGTAAGTGTTGCCCTCTCTTACCAATTCGTTTTCCACAATCTGGCATCCCTGATTGCGTATGCTTGAAAAGAAACAGTTGTAAACGGGTGTCTGCACAAGTACATTCTCTCCAGTCATGCACATAGCCTTTATGCAGCAGCTTATTGCGGGAACAACGCCCGACGTGTAAAGAATGTTTTCGCGCTCAATGGTCCAATTATGGCGCATTCCAAACCAGTTTATCACCGCATTGTAATAAGATTCTCCCACAAGGGTATAGCCGAACACTCCGTGGCTCACACGCTTTTCGAGAGCCTTTTGTATGCACGGGGCAACGGGAAAATCCATGTCGGCCACCCACATTGGCAGAACATCATCGCTTTTCGGTGTGTCCCACTTGTATGAGCCGCTTCCGCGCCGCTTTATTATATTGTCAAAAAGCCCCGACATTTCAAGAATCTTTGCGGGTTTCTATGACGCAATCCCTGCCTTTTGCAAAGCCATCGTAAGTTATCCTGCCAATTGCGTCGGCTACGATGTGCCCGCTTATAGGATTCTTCACTTCCGCAATTGCGCCACGGATTTGTGCGTCAATGTTGCTGCTGTCTTCGAAAGCGCGGTCGCACGCAGGGTCAAAAGTACAATCTTCAAGTGTAATGCCGTCAAGATAGCAGAGAGGTTGTTCTCCACTTATGTGGCAGCGCACAAGTTTCACGTTCTTGCTGTGCCATGCAAGATATTCGCCGTCAAGTTTCGAATCATAAACCGTTACATTCTCACATTCCCAGAAACTGTCTTTGGTTGTGATTTCGGCGTTGTGGACTTCTACGTTTTTGCAATACTGAAACACGTATTTCGAATCGGACTTCAAACCGTCCACATATATGTTTTTGCTGAACATGAAAGGATATGTACCCTCGTGAAGCTCGACGTTTCTGATTTTCAACCCGTCAATTTTCCAGAATGTTTCGTCGGCATCGGTTATTTTCACGTTTTCGAGTTCCAGATTCCTCATTTCGCGGAAAAACTTCGGTCCGTCAATCACACAATTCCTCATCACCATGTCATTGCTATACCATATTGCCGAACGGCTTCCCGGTGCAAAATAGCAATCCTCTATCACACTTCTGTCAACGTGCCACCACGGATATTTGCCGTAGAACTTTGAATTGACGCATTCAAGGTTTTTGCAGCATTTAATGCCCGATTCGCCGTCAACAATGGTTATGTTGTCAAGCCTCATATCGTGGCTTCCGAAAAGAGGGCGTTCTCCGCCATACTGTTTGTCTTTGACAAGTTCCATTATTCTCTATACCTATTATTATATATGACTGTTTTCAAACAAACTCCATGCCATTCATAAAGTGGCACAATGAAATTAATATTGTTTGGCAAACATTTGCACAGCCAAGGCGCACTGGCTATGTTTTACAAGTTAGCGGAAACTTCCATTCCGAAAGAAAACAGGAATTGCATATTTTTCCACACCATGCATGCCGCATGCTTTTTACGCTTCGAATCGGACATTTTAGTAAACCACAGATAATCAGATAGATAAGCATTTTTCTGCGGTTTTTATAAGTTGCAGTCTGTCAAATACTTAGAAAGACGAAAAATATAAGGCATATATTTTAAAATAAGTGCCTTGTATTTTAAAATACATGGCTTGTATTTTTTGCGATAAGCCATGTGTTTTTTCGCGTTTGTGCATACCGCTTCGAAAATAATGAATATGCAGCCCACGGAAACCGTTCCCCGCCGCTCCGCAACCCGTAATTTTCCCGCCATATCACAGCCCCGCACCCACACTACGCATTCCGATGTTTTTGCGCTTCACACTTTGCTATATATCACAGACTTCGCGCGTTTTCCGTGCAATAATCCGCCGCAACGTTTCCTATCACGCAATCAATAAGTAATTTTGCACTCGTAATAAAAACAAAGACATGACAACAGACAGGAAATTACTTACGGAACTTAGCGAGAAACCGGTGTTCAGTCTGCTTCTTCAATACGCCATTCCGGCAATCGTTGCCATGGTAGCCTCATCGCTTTACAACATTGTCGACGGAATTTTCATTGGACAAGGCGTAGGCGCGGGAGCAATCATGGGATTGGCAATAACCATGCCCATCATGAACCTCTCGGCAGCCTTCGGCGCAATGGTGGGAGTGGGTGGAAGCACGCTGCTTTCGGTTAAGCTCGGCGAGAAAGACTATAACTTTGCCGCCAAAATCCTCGGCAACGTCATAACGCTCAACTGCATAATAGGCATAGGGCTTGGTGCGGTGATGCTGTTGTTTCTCGACCCCATTCTGAGATTCTTCGGCGCAAGCGACTACACCATACCCTACGCCCGGGACTTTATGGTGATAGTCTTGATAGGCAACGTATTCACTCACCTGTTTCTGGGACTGAACGCCATGCTTCGCTCGTCTGGCAAACCCAAGAAGGCCATGAAGGCAACCATCATGACCGTGATAATAAACATAGCCCTCGCCCCGCTGTTCATCTTCGTTTTGCATCTCGGCATACGCGGAGCCGCTCTCGCCACAATTCTTTCGCAGCTCATAGTGCTTCTATGGCAATTCAAGCTCTTTTCCAATCCCAACGAGCTTATCCACCTGCGGCGCGACACCTATCGTCTTGAAAGAAGAATAGTTACCGGAAGCCTTTCGATAGGCTTGTCGCCGTTTCTGATAAACCTGTGCGCGTGCTTAGTGGTCATAATCATAAACAAACAGCTCGTGAGCTACGGCGGAGACGTTGCCGTGGGCGCGTATGGCATTGCCAACCGAATGATGTTCTTCTTCGTAATGGTGGTAATAGGCATAAACCAGGGCATGCAGCCCATTGCCGGTTTCAACTTTGGAGCCAAACACTACACACGACTTAATCAGGTTCTGAAATACGCCATAACCATTGCCACAGGCATTTGGATAGTGGGCTTCATTGTTTGCGTGCTTCTGGCAACGCCCGTGGCAAGCGCGTTTACAAACGACGAAGAACTTTTGAAGGAAGCCGCACACGCGCTGAGGGTCATGAACCTCGTGGTGCCCATCATAGGATTCCAAATGATAACCATAGGATTTTTCCAAAGCATAGGCAAGGCGGGCATAAGCATATTCCTGTCGCTCACGCGCCAACTGCTTTTCCTCGTTCCCCTTTTGCTCATCCTTCCGAACTTTTTCGGACTCGAAGGAATATGGTATTCTGTTCCAATAGCCGACGGAACAGCGGCTATAACGGCAGCAATAGTGCTGATATACCACATGCGCAAATTCAAAATGCGCGGAAAACTTGAAAACTCAAATCTACAAACCGAAATATAATTCCAAAGAAATGGAAGACAAGACTTTTGTCATAAACATAGGGCGTCAGCTTGGAAGCGGAGGCAAAGAAATAGGTCTGCGACTCGCCGAAATGTTCGGCATTACCTGCTACGACAACGAATTAATAAAACGTGCCGCAAAAGAAAGCGGAATAGATGCCGGAAATTTCGAAAATTCCGACGAGAAAAAGCAAGGAACCCGTTCGTTTTTCTCGAATTTCATTCCCTTTGTGGGAAGCGGCGACATTTACGGCAATCCTATCAGCGAGGAAACACTATTCCGCATTCAAAGCGAGACTATAAAGAAAATTGCCGCCGAACATTCGTGCATATTCATAGGACGTTGTGCCGACTATGTGCTTCGCGACAAGAAACGTTGCGCCAATGTTTTTGTTTCCGCCGATTATGCCGACCGCGTAAAGCGGCTTTGTCTGCGCCGCGTCATAACCGCGCAAGCCGCCGAGAAACTTATTCGCCAGGGCGACCAACAACGTTCGCAATATTACAACTTCTATTCCGACGGCACCTGGGGTTCTGCCGACACTTATCACCTTTGCATAAATTCCAGCGTTTTCGGCATTGAAGGCACTACGGAATTTATTGCCGAATTCATAGAGAAAAAGCTCGGCATATCGCGCCCGGCAAAATAAAAGGCACCCATGAAACGCATAGGGCTTTTGTCGGACACTCATGGCTATTGGGACGAGAAATACAGGGAGTATTTCGCGGAATGCGACGAGATTTGGCACGCAGGCGACATAGGCAGCATGGAAATAGCCCAACGTCTTAACGAAATAAAGCCGCTTCGCGCCGTTTGCGGCAATTGCGACGGCGGCGACCTGCGCATAATGTATCCCGAAAAACTGTGTTGGAACTGCGAAGGTGCCGAAGTGCTGATGAAACATATAGGAGGATATCCCGGAAACTACGACCGCAGCATAAGGGAACAGATTATGCGCCGTCCGCCTAAACTTTTCATAAGCGGGCATTCCCATATTCTGAAAGTGGAATACGACAAACGACTCGGACTGCTCCATATAAATCCCGGGGCAGCGGGTTTGCAGGGGTGGCAAACGGTTCGCACGCTTGTAAGGTTCACTGCCGACAAAGGCACATTCAAAGATCTTGAAATAATAGAGATTCCCCGTACAAAAGAAAAGGCATAACCGCCCGCCGGTTCGCCGTTTTTCCCTGCACAAAAACGCAAAAATCGGATTTTCAAAAGACATTGTGTTTCAGGTTCTTGGAAACGCAAAAAATATAAGGCACTTATTTTAAAACAAGTGCCTTATATTTTAAAATACATGGCTTGTATTTTTTACAACATGCCTTATGTTTTTCAGATGTAAGCATACCACAAAAAAATATTCCCGAACTTCGCCTATTTTGTGAAGTCCGGGAATGAATTTATAACCCTTCGAAATGCCCACATACCGCATGCGGTGCGGAACTAGGCATCCTGTTTGAAAATCAACCTTCGAATTCCGGCTTTTCGTCCGTTTCTTTCTTGGTTTTCTTGGTTGCAGTAGTCTTGCGTGTGGTAGTTTTGCGAACTTTGCGCTTCGGTTTTTCTTCTTCTACCTTTGGCACTTCCACACCTGCAAGTTCGGGGTCAATCAGAATTCTTCCGCAATATTCGCAAACAATTACTTTCTTGCGCATACGGATGTCTATCTGACGCTGTGGCGGAACTTTGTTGAAGCAACCGCCGCAAGAATCACGCTGCACATATACTATGCCCAAACCGTTACGGCTGTTTTTGCGAATACGTTTGAAAGCGTTCAAAAGACGCGGCTCAATGGTCTCCTCAACATCGAGAGCTTTTGTACGAAGGTCGTCTTCCTGCGCCTTAGTCTCGGCAACAATGCCGTCAAGTTCCGATTTTTTGTGATTAAGATTGTCTTCGAGCTCTTCTATCTGCGCGCTGTTCTTAACAATGTCCTCCTTAAGCTCGGCAACCTTGGCGTTTGCCTGACCAATCTTCTTCTGCGAAAGCTCAATTTCGAGACTTTGGAACTCAATTTCCTTGCTCAACGTATCATATTCGCGATTGTTGCGCACATTGTCTATCTGTTCCTTGTAACGCTCTATGGAAGTCTGCGACTTCTCAATGCCGGCACGCTGGGCTGCAATATTCTTTTTGTGTAAAGCGATTTCGTCCTCCAGCTTCTGGTTGCGCGTTTGAAGTCGGCTGATTTCGTCTTCGATGTCCTGCACCTCGAGCGGAAGCTCACCGCGAAGACTTTTAATCTTGTCTATTTCGGACATGAGCGTTTGCAGCTTGTAAAGGGCACTAAGCTTCTCCTCCACGGTCATTTCATTGACGTCTTTCTTTACTTCTTTAATCATTTCAAAGATATTTTATTGGATTTGTATCAATTTTGGTTGTTTCCACGCGCAAGGCGGGATATTCGTTCTTTATAAGGTCGCGGAAAATTTCGGAAGTGAATTGTTCGGTCTGGTAATGCCCCGCCACGGCAATAAGTATCTCGTCCTCGTGTCCGAAATAGTCATGGTAGTGCATTTCTCCCGTAAGAAAAGCATCGCAATCCGCATCAATGGCATTGGAAAGCAGAAAAGCTCCCGCACCTCCGCAAATTGCCACTTTCGATACGCTGCGTTTCGGATTGAAAGCGTTGTGCATGAGACAATCCACGTTGAACGCCTTCTTTACTCCGTTCAAAAATTCACCGGCACCGACAGGCGCAGGAAGAAGAGCCACCACGCCGCTCCCGCTTTCGGAATCTTTGGGGAGCAGAAAGCTTTTGACTTCCGCGCCGAGCTTTTCGGCAATTTTATAGTTCACTCCGCCGCGTGCATTATCAAGATTCGTATGTGCGGCATACACTGTGATATGGTTTTCAATAGCCTTGACAACGCAGCGTTCCACTGTGTTGCGTCCGGCAATGCACTTCAGCCCGTGGAAAAGCAACGGGTGATGCGCCACAATGAGATTCGCCCCACAGGCAACGGCTTCATCAACCACCGCCTCGGTTACGTCCAAACACAATAAGACCCCTGAAACTTCCGCCTCCGTTTGTCCAATCTGCAAGCCTGCATTGTCGAAGCCGTCTTGCAGCGGCAGAGGCGCGAAACGCTCAAGGGTCGCAATGACATCCTTTATCTTCACGCGGATATGTTTTATTTTATCGAATGCAAAGGTAATAATAATTTTCCGATTAAACCTTACAGTACATACAATTACATATAAAAAACTCCGTCCGCGCCATCACGGCGCAGGCGGAGTAGAAAAATACACACAAACCTTATAAATATTCTTTTATTACGTCTTGTTTTCTTTCGTTGTTTGTCAGAAATCGCCGCCCATGTCGCGCGGTGAGCCGAAGTTGCCTCCGGGTCGTCCGTCTCTGCCTCCGCCGAAACCACCGCGTCCGTTACCAGGGCGACCTTGTGGTCCGAACATCATCTGAGGACGCGGAGAAATCACCTTATATGCGTTTGCCGCACCTATCTGAGCCTTGAATTTTGAGTAATACTCCTTACGCAGCTGAAGTTCCTTTTCCTGAGTTTCAAACGAAGCGGTCATCAGGCTGTCGGCTTTGGCATCGGTCATTTTTTCACGCTTGCCTTTTTCTTTGTTGTCGGCATTGTTTTTTGCCTTTTTGCCTGAAAATTTCAGAGCCACTTCCTTGTTTTTGTACTCTTCGAAGAGTTTTTTGAAATCTGCCGCTTTTGAATCGTCAAGTTTCATATCCTCGGCAAGTTTGTCCGCCTGCTTCGAAACCATGTTCTTGAACATTTCCTCTCGATTAGTTTTGTTCTTTGCTTCATCCTGTGCCCATGCCCCGCTGAACGATACTGTCGTAAAGGCAAGCACTGCAAAAATCATCTTTCTCATGATCAACTCGTCTTTTATTGTTATTTATTATGTTCCGCCCTTTTGGAACTTTCACAACTTAGACAATGCGAAGTAAGTAAAAGTTTAACCCCCACACCACATTTTCGCAAAAAAATCGACAAAACGCACTTTTTCACAGACAAACCGCATGGGATTCGGCTGTTCGGGCAAAAGAAATTGCCACAGGGTCCGTACATTTCGGCACGCCGCATCCCGGGCTTCCGGAACGCTCTGAAAAACGGCACAAAAAGGGTGTTTTGAAACGCTTTTCCACACCACTGTTTTTCAAAGACTTATAAAGACGAAAAACACAAGGCACTTATTTTAAAATACAAGGCACTTATTTCAAAATATATGGCTTGTATTTTTTGCGATAAGCCATGTGTGTTTTTGCACGTCCTGAAACGGCTTCCGAAACAAGCGTCAAAATCATGAAAAAACGGCACACGAAACTTTGTTTTTGCGCTTGCGAAATGCAAACCGCACAATACCATTGCAACCGCGCCGCACCGTCGCCCGCCTTTTTAGCTCCGCTTTTTTCCACGCCTTAGAAATTTATAGTAAATTTGCATTCAAACATGTAAACTGAAACCATCATGGCAAGGAAGACAGGCAAAGACCTGGTTACAATAGAGACCCTTCCGAAAAAGGAAATAGAGCATTTGCTCGATATGACGGCAGAGTTTGAAGCTCATCCCAACAGAAACATCCTCAACGGCAAGGTAGTCGCCACTTTGTTCTTTGAACCGTCAACGCGCACCCGTTTGAGTTTTGAAACGGCGGCTGTGCGACTCGGTGCAAAGGTTGTGGGATTCAACGACCCCAAGGTTACATCCACCTCGAAAGGCGAAACGCTCAACGACACAATACAAATAGTTTCAAACTATGCCGATGTCATTGTGATGCGCCACTTTCTCGAAGGAGCAGCCACTTATGCCGCCGAAGTTTCGCGGCGTCCCATTCTGAACGCGGGAGACGGCGCAAACCAGCACCCTTCACAAACCATGCTCGACCTTTATTCCATTAAAAAGACACAGGGCAAACTCGACGGTTTGAAGATTTATCTCGTGGGAGATCTCAAATACGGACGCACAGTTCACTCTCTGCTCATGGCTATGAGGCATTTCAATTCCACATTCCACTTCATTGCTCCGAAAGTTCTCGAGATGCCCGAGGAATACAAGGTGTTCTGCAAAGAAAACAACATAGAATATACCGAAACATCGGAGTTCAACGAAGACGTGATAGCCGATGCCGACATATTATATATGACACGTGTGCAACGCGAACGCTTCACCGATCTCATGGAATACGAGCGCGTGAAAAACGTGTACATCCTGCGCCGCGAAATGTTGCGCAAGTGTAAAAAAACAATGAAAATACTCCACCCGCTGCCGCGAGTGAACGAAATTTCGCCCGATGTAGACGACGATCCTCACGCATATTATTTTCAACAGGCGCAAAACGGTCTGTACACTCGCGAAGCTCTTATCTGCAATGCGCTCGGACTTTCACTCGACGACATTCGTAATGACAAGACAATCCTAATGTGAACAAAAAACTACGCAACATCATGGGAAAGACAAACAACAAGCAGGAAATAATGGTACCCGCATTGAGAAACGGAACCGTGATAGACCACATACCTTCGGACAAACTGTTTCAGGTAATGTCTCTCCTGCACCTCGACACCCTGAAAAGCGAAATGATATTCGGCTATAACGTGGGCAGTCTCAAGATGAAAGGCGGCAAAAGCATCATAAAAGTCAGCGACCGCTATTTCTCCGATCAGGAACTCAACCAACTTTCGGTAATAGCCCCGAATGTTACGCTGAACGTCATAAAAGAATACGAAGTTTGCGAAAAACGTCAGGTGGTAATGCCCGACGAATTGCACGGCATAGTAAAATGCGCGAATCCAAAATGTATTACCAATCACGAACCCATGACCACGAGGTTTAAGGTGGTGGACAAGGAACACGGAATAATACGTTGCCACTACTGCGAGAAAGAACAAACAATCGATCCCGGCAAACTGATTAAATAACCGGCGAACCGATTAAAGAAGAAACATTAAAAACAATAAAACCACTATACAAAAAATGAATAGAGACCCAGAGATTTTCAAGCTCATTGAAGCTGAACACCAACGCCAACTGGAAGGAATGGAACTCATTGCCTCCGAAAATTTTGTAAGCCCCGAAGTTATGGAAGCTATGGGGTCTTATCTTACTAACAAATACGCCGAGGGATATCCCGGACACCGTTATTACGGAGGCTGCCAGGTTGTTGACCAGGTGGAAACCCTTGCAATCGAAAGAGTAAAGAAACTTTTCGGTGCCGAATACGCCAACGTGCAGCCCCACTCGGGTGCGCAGGCCAATGCAGCCGTTTTGCTCGCCGTGTTGAAGCCCGGAGATACTTTCATGGGGCTTAACCTCGATCAGGGAGGACATCTTTCACACGGTTCAAAGGTTAACACTTCGGGCGTGCTCTATAATCCCGTGGGCTACAACATTAATCCCGAAACCGGAAGGGTGGATTATGACGACATGGAGAAGAAAGCTCACGAGTGCAAGCCGAAACTCATCATCGGCGGCGGTTCTGCTTATTCTCGCGACTGGGATTACAAACGCATGCGTGCAATTGCCGACTCCGTAGGTGCTTTGCTCATGATCGACATGGCTCACCCTGCAGGTCTCATTGCCGCTCATTTGCTCAACAACCCTCTTGAATACGCCCACATCGTTACTTCTACAACCCACAAGACTCTTCGCGGTCCGCGCGGTGGTATTATTTTGCTCGGCAAAGACTTCGAGAATCCATGGGGTCTGACCACAAAGAAAGGCGAAGTGAAAATGATGAGCACATTGCTCAACAGTGCGGTATTCCCGGGCATTCAGGGCGGTCCGCTCGAGCACGTGATTGCTGCCAAAGCCGTTGCATTCAACGAGAATCTGCAACCCGAATTCACAGAATACGCAAAGCAGGTTAAGAAGAACGCTGCGCGTCTTGCCGACCAGCTTATACAAAAAGGCTTTAGCATTGTGAGCGGCGGAACAGACAACCATTCCATGCTCGTTGACCTTCGTTCAAAATATCCCGACCTTACAGGAAAGGTTGCAGAGAATGCTCTCGTTGCCGCAAACATCACGGTGAACAAGAACATGGTTCCCTACGACACAAGAAGCGCATTCCAGACTTCGGGAATACGTCTCGGAACTCCCGCCATCACCACTCGCGGTGCAAAAGAAGACATGATGGATTTGATTGCCGACCTTATCGAGGAAGTTCTCAATGCTCCCGAAGACGCAAAGGTTATAGCAAACGTCAAGTCCAAGGTTATTGAAACAATGAAGAAATATCCGCTCTTCGCATATTGATATAACGAAAAATCCAATAATTATGCCGTGTTCCACATGGGAATGCGGCATTTTTTATGTCCTTACGCCCCGATTCTGATGCTTCGGGAACGGGTTTTCGGAGGTCGATTTTGGGGCTTTTGTAAGTTATTGTGTTTCAGACATCTGAAAAAGCGAAAAATATAAGGCATATATTTTGAAATATAAGGCACATATTTTAAAATAAGTGCCTTGTATTTTCCACAACAAGCCATGTGTGTTTTCCGGCGTGCTGTTACATCATGATTTTTCAGGGAAACGGGGCATGTTTTCGCCCTGCGGAAACATTTTTGAGGCAATGATTTTTTTTTGGATATATACCGTAGTTTTTTCGTGGTGATTAGCGTTTATATAACAAAACAACTACACAAAAGCAATGGACTACAAACAAAAACGCTTTGAGCAAATGGTGAATCAAAACAAGGGCACCATATACACCGTTTGCTAAATGTTTTCAAAAGACAGCGATGAAGTGGCGGACTTGTTTCAGGAAACGCTGATTAATCTCTGGAAAGGAATGCCCGAGAAGGACGAGATAAGCAACATAAAAGGCTGGATATATCGTGTGAGCCTTAACACATGCATCTCGCTTAACCGCAAAAAGAAAAGTCGCCTCACCGTGGCGGAAAAAATAATCAAATATAAACGCTTCGGCAATAACTGGCTGAAATTTTCCATTCCGTTCCTCGTGCTGTGGGTCATAGGTTTTTTCCACTACCTTTCGGGAAACGCATGTTCCGACTTTACCCACGGAGTAATCTATGGCGGAATCGTGGGATTGGCTGTAGGACTTACATTGGGCATTATCAATTACAGGCAGTCAATGAAACGTATCAACGGAATACTTAAACAGATTGACGAAATGAAGGAAGAACAATAATGTCAACGCGCTGTAAAAACACACATCCCGTTTTGCGCACCGCCCGACAAGTTCCGGCGTACACAAAACGGGATGTTTCTTTTCACTTATCCCACACGAGAGAGCGCAACAGGCTTTCTAATATCTCTTTACATCCTCGGAATCTTTCCACTCTCTGAAAACGTAATCGCCTTCTCCCGGCAAAACGCGCTCAATAGGTATGCTGCGCCCCTCCAAAGGCACATTGAACTCATGATAAATGAAATCGTCGTCAAAACCTATCTCTGCGGCATCCTTACGGGTGTTGCAATAATAAATATGTGAGAGGTGCGCCCAATAAATAGCCCCGAGACACATGGGACACGGCTCGCAGGAAGTATAAATATCGCACCCATCAAGATTGAAAGTGCCCAGTTTTGCCGCAGCACGGCGAATGGCGTTCACTTCGGCGTGTGCCGTGGGATCATTGTCCTTTGTAACACTGTTCGAAGCCTCTCCCACAATCTCGCCGTCCCGAACAATGACAGCCCCGAACGGACCTCCGCCGTTTCTTACGCTTTGCGCCGACAATTCCACCGCACGGCGCATGAATTTCTCCTCCATTTGCTTATGTTTTTGTTTTGCGAAAACAAATGTATGCAATATCAGCGTACCCGCAAAGAGCAACGGCGCAAAATAACATCGGGAAAACGCCGCTTTAGGTGCGCAAACGCCTTGGGTTTGGGCAATTATTATTAACTTTGCGAGTGGAAGAAATATATAACAAGAGCAATAAAATGAACAAAAACCCTTTTCGCGGTTTGGGAATCGCGTTGGTAACACCTTTCAATACGGACGGAACCATAGATTTCTCCACTCTGGAAAATCTCGTGGAGCAACAAATAAATAACGGCGCAGACTTTATGTGCGTCTTAGGCAGTACGAGCGAAGTGCCGTGCATATCGCCCGAAGAAGCCGAGAAGATAAAATCCGTGGTAGTAAAGAAAGTGAACCGCAGAATACCCTTGCTGATAGGAATAAGCGACAACTGCACCGCACGTCTCGTGGAAACCGTAAAAAACGCAGACCTTACTGGCTTTGACGGAATTCTTTCGGCTGCGCCTTCTTATAACAAGCCATCACAGGAAGGCATTTACCTGCATTTTTCAGCTCTTGCAAAAGCTTCCAAACTTCCCATTGTGCTCTACAACATTCCCGGACGAACGGGTGTGAACATTACGGCAGAAACAACGCTGCGACTGGCTCGCGACTTTCAAAACATAATTGCCATTAAAGAGGCTTCGGGAAACATAACACAAATTGAAGACATTATGCAAGGCAAGCCCGAAGATTTCGACCTGCTTAGCGGAGACGATGCAATAACTTATGAATTGATGGGACTGGGAGCCGTGGGCGTGATTTCGGTTATAGGAAACTCGCTGACGGAATTGTTCTCGAAAATGGTTCATCTGGAACTCGAAGGAAAGGAACCGGAAGCAAGGGAAATACACCGCAAACTGAACACAATGTACAAGCTGATGTCGGTGAACGGAAATCCGTCGGGCATAAAGGCTCTGCTGTCGATAGAAGGCAAGATAAACAATATTCTCCGCCTGCCTCTCGTGCCGGCAACCCAACAAACCCACGACGAACTCGTAGAAGCTCTCGCTTTGCTTAAGTCTTGAAATTATCAAAACGAACATCAATCCAAAACCAAACAACATGAAACAAAAGCTACCCAACCTGCTAAGACGCGGCAAAGGCTTATTGCTTGCATTTGCCGCTGCAACAATGGCAATATCCCATGCGCAGGCGCAAGACAAGGTAAAGGTGAACAACTTTTACTATTATCTGAACGCCGAAAACAAAACCGCAGAACTTGCTCCCACGGAAGAAACCACGGCATACGCCACAGGAAGACTTGTGATTCCCGGTTCTATAAATTATGAAGGCGAAACTTACAGCGTGGATGTCATTGGCGACTACGCATTTTCTTTCTGCGACGGAATAACCTCCGTCAGCATTCCCTCGTCAGTGAAAAGAATTGGCAACGGTGCGTTTCAGGGATGCAAGAAAATAAACACGGTTTCCTTTATGATGTCAACCGTGGAAGAAATAGGCGATGCAGCTTTCGAGGGATGCGAAACCATCGGCTCGATAACCCTTCCCGCCACGCTCAAAAAGCTCGGCGATTGGGCTTTTGCCGGTTGCACGGGACTGCGAACGGGAACCATTCCCGCAGGTGTGGAACATTTGGGCAAGAATGTGTACATGCGTTGTACAGGAATGAGCGTTGCCGCAATAAGATGTCAGCTCACCGAAATGCCCGACGGCATGTTCGACCACTGCACATCGCTCAAAAAAATCACAATGGCAGACTCCATTAAAAACAACATAAGAAGAATAGGTGTGGGAACGTTTTACGACTGCCCCAAACTCACAACTTTTGCTTTTGGAGACTCGGTTGCAAAAATTGATGCCTGTGGTTTTATGGGCTGCACGGAATTGGGTAAAGTTACACTCCCTGAAAGTGTGAAACACATAGGACACGATGCTTTTTCTGCCTGTCAGAAAATGTCGGAGATTAATATTCCCGCAAATGTTGACAGTATTGGCGACCACGCTTTCAAAGATGCGCACGCCTTGAAACAAATAACCATGAGCGATTCGGTGAAATATCTCGGCGAACAGGCTTTTGCTTATTGCCAAAACCTTACAAGCGCAAAAATTTCCAAGAACATAACGGAAATACGCTTCAAAACTTTCGCAGGATGTACGAAGTTAACCGACTTTACTCTGTCTCCAAACATAACAATTATTGCCGATTCTGCATTCCAAGGCGTAAAGTGCTTCGATACTCTGAAACTTAGCAACCTTAACAGCGTTGGCGACTACGCATTTGCCGATTGCGGAAAACTGAAATACGTTTATATGCCCGAGAAACTGAGAAAAATCGGCAACTATACCTTCAAAGGCGACTCAATTGAACAATACTATGTGGAATGGACCAGTGCACCGGCAATCAAAAGCGGATATTTCACTTATTGCGATACGCTTTTCATTCCGGAGGGCACGTCCTATAAATTCCGTACAGGTTGGAGAGAGGCCAAGAACATAAAAGAATTCGACAAAAGGCTTACCGGCATAAACAATCCCGCAATAGCAAGAGACGATGACGAAGATGGCGCATATTACACCATAGAGGGTATAAAAGTTATAGAACCTAAGAAGGGCGGAATATACATTCACAACGGGAAGAAAGTAATAATCAGATAAGAACCATGAAAAAGAAAACCATACTAACCGGTATATTAGCGACCATGTTTGCTATATCTCCCACACTTGCAGACAACGGAGATAAAAAACCGACTTTCACCAATCCCATAATACCGCAATCTGTGCCCGATCCCACAGTTATTAAGGCTGCCGACGGTTATTTTTATCTTTACGGCACAGAAGACACGCGCAACATGCCTATATATCGCTCCAAGAACCTTACGGATTGGACTTTTATAGGAACAGCTTTCACCAACGAGACACGTCCCCACACCGTGAGACCTTATGTTCCCGCAGGAATGATGTGGGCTCCGGACATTAACTATATTAACGGACAATATGTGCTTTACTATACAATTGGATTGTGGGGAAAAGAATGGGATAGCGGCATTGGCGTGGCAACAGCTCCCAAACCCGAAGGACCATTCACCGATCACGGCAAACTAATAGACTCTCGCGAAATCGGAGTACAGAATTCAATTGACCAGTTCTACATTGAAGACGGCGGCAAAAAGTATCTTGTCTGGGGTTCGTTCCATGGAATTTATATCATACAGCTTACAGACGACGGCTTAAACATTATGCCGGGCGCGAAAAAGCAACAAATTTGCGGCAATCAATCAGAAGGTTCTTACATTCTCAAACGTAAAGGCTACTATTACTATTTCGGTTCGGTGGGAACCTGTTGCGAGGGCGAGAAGAGTACATATCATTTAATGTACGGGCGTTCCAAGAGCCTATTCGGTCCTTATCTTACGAAAAACGGCGAACGTATTCTCGATGGCAAGTATGATACTCTCATAAAAGGCGATGATTTTGTGGCAGGTCCGGGACATAATGCTGAAATTATGGAAGATGACAAGAAACAAACCTGGATTATCTATCACGGTTACCTTAGAAAAGAGCCCGAGAAGCGTCGTATGGTTTTCATGTCGCAAGTAAAATGGAAAGACGGCTGGCCTTATATTGACGGAGGAGTACCTGCGAAAGAAGCTCCTACTCCTTATTTCAAGAAATCCAAGAAAAAATAACAACATAACACTTTTCCAAACCAAGAACACTATTCCAATTTCAAAGGAACATGAAAAAAATATTATTTGCAACCATTATAATGTTGGCAGGATTTGTTACGGTCAATGCGGAAAACAACGCAAAAAGACTTACATTCTCCAACCCGATAATAAAACAGTCTGTCCCCGACCCTACGATAATCAAAGCCAACGACGGATACTTTTATCTTTACGGTACAGAGGATACGCGCAACATGCCAATCTATCGTTCGCGAAACTTAATCGATTGGATGTTTGTGGGAACGGCTTTCTCCGAAGCCACACGCCCCCGCACCGTAAATCCATACGTCGCTTATAAAAACAGTAGCGGAAACACTGTAACCGCAATGATGTGGGCGCCGGACATAAACTATATAAACGGACAATATGTGCTTTACTATGCAATCGGTGTATGGGGTGTGTTAAACAAAAGCGGCGTTGGCGTAGCAACATCCGAGCGTCCCGAAGGACCGTTTGTGGACAGAGGGGCTATGTTTATAAGTGAAACCATCGGCGTGAACAACTCTATCGACCAGTTTTACATTGAAGACGGCGGCAAGAAGTATCTTGTATGGGGTTCGTTTTACGGAATTTATATCATACAGCTTACAGACGATGGGTTGCGCGTAATGCCGGGCGCAAGCAAGAGACAAATTGCAGGCGGACTCATGGAAGCGTCATATATATATAAGAAAGACGGCTACTATTATCTGTTCGGTTCGGCAGGTACTTGCTGCGAAGGAGCAAACAGTACCTATCACGTGGTTTACGGACGCTCCAGAAGTTTGTTTGGTCCCTACGTGAACAAAAACGGAGGCAGCATGCTCAACAATCAGTGCGAAACAATGTTGCAAAGCGACTCTTTCGTTGCCGGTCCGGGGCACAACGCTGAATTTGTAGAGGATGACAAAGGACAGACATGGATTATATATCACGGCTATCTTAAAGAAGAAGCTGACAAAGGGCGTTGTGTTTTCCTCGACCAGGTGAAATGGAACAACGGTTGGCCTTATATTGAAGATAAAGTGGCATCGCGCACTTCGGAAGCACCGTATTTCAACAATTGATTCAAAACAAACTTTACATCACTACTAATAAAAAACCAGGGTTCCGCCACATCGGAACCCTGATTTTTGTAATTCTAACCGCTATATTATATATGAATGGAGTTTATACCTTATTGCTTTTGCTGCTAAGCAATGTTTTCATGACGCTTGCCTGGTACGGGCATCTTAAATTGCAGCAAACAGGAATCAGCAGCCATTGGTCTTTAATCGGAGTCATTGTGTTTTCGTGGGGAATAGCCTTTTTCGAATACTGTTGCCAAGTGCCTGCAAACCGTATAGGTTTTGACGGAAACGGCGGACCTTTTTCGCTTGTGCAGTTAAAGGTTATTCAGGAATGCGTCAGTCTTGTGGTTTTCGCAGTCATAGCCAATCTGCTCTTCCATGGACAAAGTCTGCATTGGAATCATATTGCAGCATTCGCATGTCTCGTGGCAGCTGTTTATTTCGTGTTTATGAAATAACGGCTAGCCGCAACAGCAAGGACATCGGGTACACAAACGTTTTCAGTCCTCAAGCAAATCGGGGCGCAGCTTTTTTGTGCGTTCCAGCGACTGACTTATTTCCCACGCTTTTATTTTTGCATCGTGCCCGCTGAGCAATATTTCGGGAACTTTCCAACCTTTGTAGTCTGCAGGGCGGGTATAAACGGGCGCAGCGAGTAAATTGTCTTGAAACGAATCGGACAATGCGCTCTGTTCGTCGCTCAATACTCCCGGCACAAGTCTTGTTATAGCGTCTGCCATAGCTGCGGCGGCTATCTCGCCTCCTGTCAACACGAAGTCGCCCATACTTACTTCCTTGGTTATGAGATGTTCGCGCACACGATAGTCCACGCCTTTATAATGTCCGCAAAGAATTATTATATTCTCGAGCATTGACAAGTCGTTAGCCATTTTCTGGTCAAACTGTTCTCCGTCGGGCGTTGTAAATATTATTTCGTCGTAATGGCGTTCGCTTTTAAGCTTGCTTATACAGGCATCTATGGGCTGACACTTCATTACCATTCCGGCAAAACCTCCGAAAGGATAATCATCAACCCTGCGGTGCTTGTCCTCCGTGTAATCGCGAAGATTATGAACATGAATATCCACCAGCCCTTTCTTCTGTGCGCGGGCAAGTATCGACACGTTTACAAAGCCCTCGAGCATCTCGGGCAAAACGGTTATTATGTCTATTCTCATTAAAAGCCTGTTTGGTTATTCCTGCAAAGTTAATGAAAATATAATAGCCCGGGGCATTTATTATTTGAACTCCACGTTCTTTACATTCGGACCTAACAGGAAATGTTTGTCCGCGAGCGAGGAAACTTTCCGACCTTCTATGTTCACATTCTCGAACAAAACGCCGTCAACACTCTTTTCGGGCGTGCCTTGTTTGTTCCAACCGTAAATATGTATCTGATTGGCTATCGTGCTTCCGCTGTTGTTATAGGAGTTTACGTTTTGGTATTTAATGTTTCTCATGCTGCCCTCCGTAGATTGGTCGCCGGGCAAAGCACCAAACCAAAACGAAGGTTGGAATCCTGCAGCAATAAGACGCTCGCAGTGATAAACGTCCACATTCTCGTATGAAATATTTCGGAAATGGGTGCCGTGTATGCAGCAAATGGTCAAAGCCGCGCGCTCATCGAGAGTTTCGTGATAGTCAGGGTCGTCATAGCTGAAAAGTATGCTGCTGTTCATGAAACGTATGTTTTCGTACAGACTGCAATGGTTTTCCGCGCCAATACCCATGGCACAGTTGCAGTCATTCCAAAGTTGCATGCCGCAGAATGTGAGATTGCTCGTGGGAGGACACTCTGCCGGTTTGCGCGAATCGAGACCTTTTATGGCTATTGCGTCGTCGTTGGCGCGGATAAAGGTATTCAAGAAAGCACATTGCTGACTGTTCACAATGTCCAACCCGTCGGTCGAAGCATATCGGGTGGAGAGAATCTTAACACCCTTAAACTCCACGTTCCGGCAGTGATTTATTACCACCTGCCAAACTCCCGCGCGGTGGCAATGGAACAAAACGCCCTCTACGTCGGCACCTTTGCATTCGTTTGCCTCGAAAATCACACGGGCATTGTTGGTGTCGTTATAAACCATGCCGCGTCCGTAAACTTTAGTGCCTTTGTTTGTACCCCAAAGCCCTATGCGACCGTAAAGCACCGCACCGCCGGCTATGTAAACCTTCCAGCCGTCGTTAAGCACCAGCATGTCCCTGTCTTTGAAAATCTTTTTCAAATCATGAAAGCCGGGACCGAAGTAATGCAGCTTCAGGTTCTCGTAGCAATGGTAACCTTTTGAATCGGGCACCGCAGGGGCTTTCACATCCACGCTGTTGCAGAAAAGATGCAGCACATCTTTCTTGGGTTCTCCGTTCACAATCACCGTTATGTTCTGATCTGCCCGGTTGGTTTTTATTTCTATGGTGCGCTTTCCCGTTTTCTTCACCGACAAAAGGTCGAGTTTCTTTATGGGAAGCACCTCATAGCTTTTCATATCTCCCGCATAGGTAATGCGAATGGTTATTTCCTTTCCGTTCTTAAACTCGAAACTTCCAAAGTTCACCACTCCGCCCCAATGACTCATGTCGTTGTAAAGCCCGACCTTTTTCCCGTTCACCGTAACAGTGTATGTGGGTTTTGCTTCCATTGGAAATTCTTTCACAACGGCGTGGGTTATCAGCGAACTATCGGGAGCGGTATAATCTTCTCCGTATGTTGCAGAGCTGCGTGCCGACACGGAAGCGGTAAACATTATTGCCAAAAGGGCAAAGAGCGGTTTGGTTATTTTCGAGACCATATTAATAAGTATTTGCATGTAAACATTCATATTACATTACAAATTTAGTTTTTCGGCGCAAATACATAAACATTTTCATCAACCAATTTTCCGAAACAACGCAATTCATCTTCCTAAAAACGCGGTTTTTCCGGGTTGAAAATGCCTTCAAAAACCGACATTTGTAAGTTGCTGGAAAACACATACTTGAAAACGCCGAAAATACAAGGCACTTATTTTAAAATACAAGGCACATATTTTAAAATATATGGCTTGTATTTTTTACAACAAGCCATGTATGTTTTTTTGCGCGCGCAAACCACGTTTTTTCTTTGCGATTTCATGGGTTCGCATTCGGCTTTGCGCATTCATTTGCAATGTCGTGTTGCAAATCTTTCGCCTTAATTTCAACTAGCAACGGCTTTTTCTTGAAATTTCCGCCTTTTGGCGGAGCTTAAAAACATATTTCTGTAATTTTGCATATATTTTTACGGTTACGCTTTCATTTTGAAAGAAAAGGCTAAACCGAAACGTGTAACAATTGAATGTGTACTGCCGCGCTTTCTCCATCAACACGCACAAATCCCCCTGCACATTTCAAATAAAGAAGAATTAGTAAGATTTGAAGTTAAATTTCGGAACGGGGGACTTCCGAAAACCTAAAACATAAACCTATGGCATTTGATTCTACAAAGCTCAAAACCATGTTAGTGCTGCCTCTCATCACACTGTTGGCAGGCAGTCTGTCGGCACAGTCCGTTACCAAAAACGGCATAACCTACTCGGTGCTTTCCGAAGCCGCTTCCACAGCCACCGCACAGGCCGAAGACACAAGCATAAAGGAAGCCGACATTGAAGCAACCGTAAGCATCAACGACAAAGACTACAACGTAACAATCATTCCCTTCAACGCATTCAAGGACTGCGACTCGCTTGCCTCGGTAACCATTCCTTCAAGCGTCATAATGCTCGGCGGCAACGCATTTCAGAACTGCACATCGCTCAAAAGCATAGACATCCCCTCGAACGTAAAGAACATTTTCACCTATGTCTTTTCGGGTTGCGAAAGTCTCGAATCAGTCAGCATTCCCGACGGAATAAGCGCAATAAAAGAAGGACTCTTCAACGGCTGCACCTCGCTCAAAAGCGTTGAAATACCTCAAAGCGTGAGCAGCATAGAAGCCAAGGCATTCAAGAACTGCAAGAATCTTGCGCAAATATCCATTCCCGCCGCTGTGAAAGAGATTGGCGACAGCGCACTCTATAACTGCCAAAGCATAGAAACGCTCTACATTCCCCAAAATGTGGCAACAATCGGAAGCAACGCGCTTGACGGCATGGACAAATGCTCCGGTTTTTATGTGAACTACCAAAACAGCAATTATAAAGGCGACAACGGAGTTCTCTTCACAAAGAACGGAATAGTTCTCGTTAAATATCCCGCCGCAAAAACCGATAAGGAATACACCATTCCCGAAAGCACGAGAGTTTTAATATTCAACATGCAGTCATTTCAGAATTGCAGCAATCTCGAAAAGGTAAACGTTCCCGTCAATATGGCTAACAACCTCGCCTTTCCGGGTTGCAACGCTCTGACCGACGTGAATGTTGCTTCGGGAAACTCGAGCTATAAATCTGTTGACGGAGTTGTGTTCACAGCCGACGGCAAAGAACTTCTCATCTATCCCTCCGCACGCGCAGAAGAATATACCATTCCCGAAGGAACAGAGACATTTGCAAAAGAAACCTTTAATAATTGCGCCGGACTTAAGGCTGTGAGCGTTCCGGCAACCCTCAAGTTGGTGGGACTGAAGGACTATTTCGCAAACTGCAAGGACCTTTCCGCCATTAACATTGCAGACGGAAACGCTTACAACAAATCCGTGGACGGCGCAATGTACAGCAAAAACGGAAAAGTCCTCATATTCTATCCCTTTGCCAAGGAATCCGAATACATAGTTCCCGACGATGTTATTATGGTAAGCGGCAACGCAGCCGCCGATTCAAAGATGAAATCCGTGGTAACGCCCGAAAACCTCGGAACAATAGGCGAAAACGCTTTCGCAAACTCTGAAATCAAAAGCGCAACGGTTCTCTCAAACGACAGCACGGACGGCAGCATAGGCGCAAAGGCTTTCTTCGGCTGCGACTCGCTTGAAACCCTCAGCATTCCCTACATCTATGCCATCGATTCCCTTGCTTTCGGAAATTGCAAGAATCTTAAAAGCATCACGCGCGACATAGTGGGAAATCCGAGTGCATCTGCTTTCGACGGTGTAGACACTGAAAACTGCGTGTTATACGTTCCCGCAGGAATGACAGCGGCTTTCCGCGCAAACGAGTGCTGGAACAAATTCAAGAACATTGAAGAAACAGGCGTAAATGCCATAAACAATGCCACCGATAACGCAGAAAGCGTGAGCGTAAACGGTAACATTGTCTCCGTTAACGGCTACAAAGCCACGGTTAACGTTTACACCACCGACGGCAAGCTTGTTTACAGCGGCAAAAACGGTTCGTTCAGCCTTGCTAACGGCATCTACGTTGTTGCAACAGGCAAGAAATCGTTCAAGATTGCAGTGAAATAAATTCCGGAAAGAAAATAACGCAGGACATGTGCCCTGCGTTCCCGGCAATGGTTCAAAGGCAGCGGAACACATCAAATGTTTCCGCTGCCTTTATTGTTTTGCACATTGTCGCTCCCCTCTTTCGTGAAAAATCAACCCGAGAAACATGTTTTCCAATGAAAAACGGGTTTAATCTGCGAAATTGTATAACTTTGTACAATACTAAACATACATCATAAACTGGAAGACATGAAAACGTATCTTGTTACGGGAGCCGCCGGATTCATCGGCGCAAATTTCATAAAGTATATGCTGCGCAAGCACACGGACATAAAAATCGTGGTGTTGGACGCGCTTACATACGCCGGCAACCTTGGCACCATAAAAAACGACATCGACAACGAGCGATGCTTTTTTGTGCGTGGCGACATTGGTGATCGCGCCCTTGTATCGAACCTTTTTGCAGAGCATAACTTTGACGTGGTTGTGAACTTTGCTGCAGAAAGCCACGTGGACCGAAGTATAGAAAATCCGCAGGTTTTCCTCACCACCAACATCCTCGGCACGCAGAACCTCATGGACTGTGCACGCAAGGCATGGAACACCGGGAAGGATGCGAGCGGCTATCCCACATGGCGCAAGGGTGTGCGTTTCCATCAGGTTTCAACCGATGAAGTTTACGGGGCACTCGGAGCCGAAGGTTTCTTTCGCGAGGACACTCCTCTCTCACCCCACAGCCCATACAGTGCTTCCAAGGCAAGCGCAGACTTCATTGTGTGTGCATATCGCGACACTTTCCACTTTCCGGTAAGCATTACCCGCTGCTCAAACAATTACGGTCCATACCAGTTTCCCGAAAAACTCATACCTTTAATCATCAACAACATACTTGAAGGCAAGAAACTTCCGGTATATGGCAAAGGTTTGAACGTAAGAGACTGGTTGTACGTAGACGACCACTGCAAAGCGATAGACTTGGTGGTCAACGAGGCACCGGACGGCAGTATATATAATGTAGGCGGGCACAACGAGCAGAAAAACATTGACATCGTGCACCTGATAATAGACATCATTCGCCGCACAATGGAGCAGCGTCCGGAGTTCCGCAGTCTGCTGGTCAAAAGCGACGACTTGTCGTGGATTAACTACGACTTGATAACCTACGTAACCGACCGTCTGGGGCACGACCTGCGTTACGCCATTGACCCTGCAAAGATAAAAAAAGACCTGGGCTGGTATCCCGAGACCACGTTTGCCGTGGGAATAGAGAAAACCGTTTTGTGGAATCTGGAAAACCGCAAATGGATTGGCGAAGTTACTTCGGGCGATTACCAAAAGTATTACGAACACATGTACGGCAACAGATAGTTTGCGCAACATGGGATTTCTTCTTTTGTAAGCCCATGAATTTTGCACGGAAAACGATACGAAAAAAGGCGTTTTCCGATGTCCGAAAAAAACACATGGCTTGTTGTGAAAAATACAAGCCATGTATTTTAAAATATAAGGCACTTATTTTAAAATAAGTGCCTTATATTTTTCGCAAAAATTGACCTCTGATTTTCAATAACTTACGAAAGCTTGTTTTTAAGCGTTGTTTTTGAGTGGAAAAATCACTTTTTATCCTTCCATTCCATTATCTTCATTCTGCCCTGCGCACCCTCGTTGCACTGTATGTACATCTTGTTTTGGAAAAAGTCGCAGTCTTCGAACTCAAACGGCACCTCGCTCTGCATGTTAAGCACACTCACCATTTTCTTGTTCTTCAAATCCCACGAATAAATCACGCTGGGATACTGTGAAGAGCCTACGCCCGTGGGCATTACGAGACAGTTTCCCGCAACTACGCCGCCTTGTCCTATCTGTACGTGAGGATACGACTTGTCATAGTCCTGAATGAGATAATTCTCTATTATGTCTTCCTTTTTCAGTACCACGGTTTTCCCCTGCTTCAATGTGGGCAGTTTGAAAACCATTATGCGGAAATTGTTCTTGGGATTGTTGTTGTCTATGGTGTTTCCGAAGCCAATGAGACGCTTCCGCTTTTTGTCAACAGCCCATTGCACAGCCCAACCGTAGTAGTCGTTATGATTGTCGAGCAATATGGTCTGCACAAGTTCAGCCCTGCCCTCGGGAAGAATCCTTTCCACGAAACAGGCATCGGTAATGTTCTTTTCCTTGTCCGTTTTGGTCTGCGACACATACAACAACGGAAGCACATCGCCCTTGGCATATTTCTCCACACCGAAGTTTGCCACATTGGCATGGTTGTATTTCGAATTACTTCCAAGCGGGAAAGTGCTCAAACGCACAAACGTTCCGTCGGGATGTATTTTGTAAAGCGACGCATAGCCCGCGTTATACAATCCCACCATATACTCCTTATATATAGCCAGACCCTGGAAGCTCTCGTTAACGCCTTTTTTCAAAACCCCTCCGTCGTGGAGCGTATAATTAGCAAGGTCAAACACCCCGCCTTTGGTCTTTTGCGCACAAACTGTGTTTCCCATGCCCAGGGCAAGGGTTACGACCAGCGCGCCAATCATCGTCTTTTTCATCATAATAAGTTTAATACGCTTGCGAATTTAGCAAAATAATTTGACTACCTTTGCATACAATCAACAATCCGTCAGAAATGAAATATCTTTTTGCCTTTATTCTTATGTTTGCCTCGCTATGCTGCGCAGCAGCGACAACCGCGACCGACACAACGGGAATAAACACAAACACAGCGGTAACCATTATGAGCGACACGGTTTTGGACGACACATCGGACTATGTTGTTTCAACCCACATACCGAAAGGATTTATTCAGAAACTAAATAAATTTGGCGATGAAGCCGTGAACGACAATATTTTTTCAACCTTCAAAATTTTTAATGCCATGTGTGGATTTGCAGACATAGGAGTTTTTATTATGATCTTCCTGTTCTTTGTGTTTCCGCTGCTTATAATAGCACTACTTATAAGATATGTATTGCGTAATCGCAATAAAGCAAAGCAAGATGACCTGTATCAAACACCTTATAACGTTCGTCCGGACGAAAACACTGCGGAAAGCAACCGGACAAAGCAACAAAACAAAAAACAAAACTATACGCACCGCCGCGACAATGCCATAAGAAACATGTGCATAGGCGGAGGCGTTACATTAATATCGCTTTACGGAGGATTAGAACTTATAGCTGTTGCCGGAATAGTGGTTTTCGGCATCGGCATAAGCGACTATCTTATTTGCAGAAACCATCGCGACGACGAAAATTAAAACAGAACACGAAAATGAAACAATATCTCGACCTTCTTGATAGGATTCTGACTGAAGGAGTGCGCAAAGACGACCGCACAGGTACCGGAACAATCAGCGTATTCGGCAACCAGATGCGATTTGATTTGAGCAAAGGATTCCCATTGCTCACAACAAAAAAACTACATCTGAAATCAATCATCTACGAACTGTTGTGGTTTTTGAAAGGAGACACCAACGTGAAATATCTCCACGACCATAAAGTGTCGATATGGGACGAATGGGCAGACGAAAACGGCGACCTCGGACACATATACGGTTATCAGTGGCGCAAATGGCACGACTATAACGGCGGAACCATAGATCAGATTTCACAAGCCGTGGACATGATAAAACATTCGCCCGATTCGCGCCGCATAATAGTAAGCGCGTGGAACGTGGCGGACCTTGACAAAATGAATCTCCCACCTTGTCATATTCTTTTCCAATATTATGTGGCGGGCGGGCGTTTAAGTCTGCAACTTTACCAACGCAGTGCCGACACATTCCTTGGCGTTCCGTTCAACATTGCTTCTTACTCACTGCTTCTCCTTATGACGGCGCAGGTAACGGGACTTGAACCGGGCGATTTCGTATATACCACAGGCGACACGCATCTTTATCTAAACCACATAGAACAAGCCAAAATACAACTGGCTCGCGAGCCGCGCCCTTTGCCTACAATGAAGCTCAATCCCGAAGTAAAAAACATTTTCGACTTCAAATTCGAAGACTTCGAACTGGAAAACTATAATCCCTGGCCGCACATAAAAGCAGCCGTATCGGTTTAACAACGCACAACATCCCTTATGCCGGAAATTATAATCATTGCAGCGGTGGCTGATAACCGCGCCATCGGATACAAGAACAGACTTATTTACCGCCTTTCGGCAGATTTGAAACACTTCAAGCATCTCACCACGGGACACACGGTACTCATGGGACGCAAAACCTATGAGTCGCTACCCAAGGGGGCACTTCCCAACCGCCGCAACATAGTTGTGAGCCGCACAGTGAGTAGTATTGAGGGCTGCGACGTATATGCTTCACTTTCCGAGGCTCTTTCGCACTGCCACGAAGCAGAAAAAGTGTACGTTATGGGAGGTGCTTCGGTTTATGCCGAATCTTATCCGCTCGCTTCGCGGTTGGAGCTTACTTATGTCCATGCCACGCCGGAAAATGCCGATGTTTTTTTCCCGGAAATCAATTTACAGGACTGGAACGAGGCGGAACGCGAACACCACGAAGCAGACGAGAAAAACGAAAAGCCGTTTGATTTCGTAACTTTCACTCGCAAATAAACAGACAAGCCCACAAAACGATGAACACTCCCATACCTAAGGATTTTCTTGAGACTTCCGTTTCGATTTTCGGCAGAGAAAGTGAAGAATTTCTCGCATCTCTCGACTCGGAACCCTCACTCGGCATCCACATTAACGCAGAAAAGATGCAGAAAACGGGAGTAGTTATACCCGACAACGCAGAAAGGGTGGAATGGACCTCAAACGGTTTTTACCTGAAGAGTCGTCCGCGTTTCACTTTCGATCCTTTTTTGCACGCCGGGGCATATTATGTAGAGGAGCCCTCGTCCATGTTTGTGGAAAAGGCTCTTAATTACATACAAAAGGACATCCGCATTGACCGTGCGCTGGATCTTTGCGCCGCTCCGGGAGGTAAGAGCATCATGATACGAAATTCCATGAAAGGCGGGCTGCTTGTTTCAAACGAACCCCTTTCCAAGCGTGCTGCGGTGCTCACGGAGAATCTGGCAAAATGGGGAAATCCCGACATTATAGTAACGTCCGACTTTCCTGAAGCCTTTGACGGTCTCACAGGTTTCTTTGATTTAATAGCAACCGACGTTCCGTGTTCGGGAGAAGGCATGTTCCGCAAAGACGAAACGGCGCGTTCGGAATGGAGTAAGGCTAATGTGGAAAATTGTGTGCAACGCCAGCGCGACATACTGCGTACCATTTGGCCTACATTGCGAAAGGGCGGATACATAATCTATAGTACGTGCACCTTTAACCGCAGGGAGGACGAGGAAAACGTTTTGTTCATTGCCAACGAGCTTGGAGCGGAAATCATAAACCTTGAAACCGATGCCGACTGGCACATTTGCGGCGACACAACGGGAAGAAATCTGCCGGTTTACCATTTCTTCCCCCACAAAACGCGCGGCGAAGGTTTCTTTCTTGCTCTGTTGAAAAAAACATCCGACACTCCGCCCGCCGAAAACCGCAAAAGCAAAAAGAAAAAGCCTGAAACCGTTAGTGCTGACGGTTTTGCGGAATGGATTAACTGTAAAGAGAATTTCGATTTCCATAAATCAAAAGACGGAATCACCGCTTTGCGCAAAGCGTTTGCCGATGACTACGCCGCCATTTCCGAGAAGTTGAACGTGATATGCGCCGGAGTGCGCGTTTGTACGGAAAAACCGGCAAAGTTTTCAAACTCCGCACGAAAGCCAAAACCACAATTCGTTCCCGCACCGGGTCTTGCGCTCAGTTCGTGCCTCAACCGTAAGGCTTTTCCCGACATCAGCCTCAACTATTCCGATGCCATAAAATTTCTTCGCGGCGAAAGCATTCCCCCCACGGTTTACGCACCGCGTGGATGGGTAACAGTTTCCTACCGTAACCTGCCTCTTGGTTTTGCCAACAATGTTGGTTCACGCCTGAACAATTCTTACCCTCCGGCGTGGCGGATTCGCAGCACCTACGTGCCCGACAGTGCGCCGCAATTGGAGTTTTGAACTAATCACAACTCACATTTTCCACAGGAAGCACCATTTCCCCGAAATCTATCATGGCGTTGAACATTGCCAAACGGGAAAACTTTCTCACGTCGTCCGCTTTTATATCTGCGCTCACGAGTTTTTCTTCGTCGAGCAAGCGCATCAGAGCCGTGCCCCTCAGGAGAGGATGCGCGGGAGTAAGCCAATGTTTTCCGTCATATAGGGCAATGTTGGTATAAGAAGTGTCGGTAAGCAAACCGTTTCTCACAATCACCACATTGTCGCAGTTTCCGCGCATGGTCATTGCCTTGTCGAGTTCGCTGCGATCGGCATATTTATATGTATAGTCAATATCGTTGCACTCTACAAGCCGCAAAGTTTTTATATTCTTCATTGTGTACGGTTCGCATGAGGTAAGAACCACTCCACTCTCGTCGTAAACAATGCGAATCTTGTTAACGCCGCCGCGTTCGGAGAATTGCGAGGCAACTTTCGCAATATCTTCAAGAGCGTAACCACTGTCGAAGAACCGCCGAGCCGTATTCTCGTAACGCAATTGGTGTAGGGCAATATTGCAAAGCTCATGATTCTGCAGCCTTATGGTTTCAACAAAACGGCACATATACTTTCTGTTTTAATTCTTCGTATTCTTTTCTGCATTCACTCTTTGACGTTATTCCGCCTCCCGCCTTGAAAAACAGTTTTCCCTCGCGGGTTTCGGCAAACCTTATCATTACCGCGCTGTCGAGCTTTCCGCCGGCATAACATCCCATTACCCCTGTATAGAAACCCCTTTCATAGTTTTCGGAATCGGCAATTATCCGCATTGTCTCGGGTTTGGGCGCACCGGTAATAGAACCTGCAGGAAGCTGCGAGAACACAATGTCTCCCAAACGGCTCTGCCAACAGCCGTGAAGCCGTCCCGCCACTTCGGAACTAGTTTGGAAAATACGCCCGCTGTTTGTTTCTATCAAATCAAGGTAACGATAGCGTTCCACATGCACTTTGTCGGCAACAATACTCAGGTCGTTGCGTATCAGGTCCACTATAGTGGCATGCTCGGCGGCTTCTTTCCCGTCGTTCTCCAACACTTCGGCGGCGTTGCGGATAGTTGCGTCAATCGTGCCCTTCATGGGATAGGAACTGATTGTTCCCTGCGCGTCGATGCGCACAAAAGTTTCGGGCGAGAAGCACACAAAGCGGTTGTTCATCCACAGACGGTATGGGGCATGTGAGCGATAAAAAATTTCTTGAAGCGTAAGATTTGTTTTCACCTCAATCTCGGCGGTGAGATTCACTAAATAGCTGTTGCCGCGAAGTATGTTGCTCCTCACACATTCGAAAGCGCGTTCGTAAGAGGCGTAAGGCGGAAACTGCGGTTGCCACACCACGCGGGCGGTGTCCTCCACATTGCGATGTCCAACCCTTTGCGCATTCGGGAAATCAAAGCAAAGCTGCGCTACATTGACCTCCGCCAAAGGCACAACCACACAGTTTTTGCGGAGATAGTCAATGACAAACACGAAGTCAGTTTCCTGCGCGCCAAGGCGGTTCATAGCTTCCCGCGCCTCCGATGCGCTCACGAAATCAAAGAATGTTTTACTATCCATAACCTTGTCAGTAAATGCAAAGTTACGAATAAGCTCATTGATTCGGCTTATGCCGTCAGACAAAGCTGGAATTTTCATCCGAAATTCCGCACGTTTTCCGACGCTTCCGCACACCGAAAAAAAACATAAGGCATCTCGCAAAAAATACAAGCCATATATTTTAAAATAAACACATAACGAAATAGTGAAAAAGAGTAAAGCGTAGCGAACTGACTGAAAAAACGTTCGTTACGCTATATTTTTTCCTCGGCTGAAAGCCAAGGAAAAACAGAATATAGACAAACAGCGCAAACGTTCAGTTACTACATCATTACCTGAGTAATGGTGAGAATTTCTTGGAAAACCGATGTGTTTCACCGCTTGACATAATGTGTCATAACTGTCGATAACTCACTATAAATTAATTTTGTAACCAATAGAAAGTGAGTTATGAGAAGTACATTTAAGGTCTTGTTTTACGTGAAGAAAGGCAGTGAGAAACCCAACGGCAATCTGCCTTTGATGTGTCGTATTACGGTGGATGGAGAGATTAAACAGTTCAGTTGCAAGATGGATGTTCCTTTACGCTTATGGGACGTGAAGAACAACCGTGCATCGGGCAAGAGTGTCGAAGCACAGCGGATTAATCATGCCGTTGACAAAATCCGTGTGGAGGTAAACCGCCGTTATCAGGAACTGATGCAGACGGACGGATATGTCACTGCCGCCAAACTCAAAGATGCCTATCTCGGTATCGGTGTCAAGCAGGAAACCCTCTTGAAGCTGTTTGAACAGCACAACAGCGAGTTTACAAAGAAAGTCGGGCATAGCAGGGCAAAGGGTACGTTCCAACGCTATGTGACCGTCTGCAAACATATCCGTGAGTTTATTCCTCATACCTACAAGCGTGATGATATTCCGCTGAAAGAGTTGAACCTCTCGTTTATCAATGACTTTGAATATTTCCTCCGGACGGAAAAGAAATGTCGCACCAATACCATTTGGGGCTACATGATTGTACTGAAACATATTATCTCCATAGCAAGAAATGACGGTCGTTTGCCGTTCAATCCCTTTGCCGGATATATCAATTCACCTGAAAGTGTGGACAGAGGGTATATCACGAGAGAGGAGATACACACAATGATGAACACCGAAATGCCCGACAAGACACACGAACTTGTAAGAGACCTGTTCATATTCTCCACCTTTACGGGGTTGGCATACTCCGATGTCAAGAACCTAACGGAAGACAACCTGCAAACATTCTTTGACGGCAATCTGTGGATTATCACCCGAAGAAAGAAAACCAACACGGAGTCCAATATCCGTTTGCTGGATGTTCCCCGAAAGATAATTGAGAAGTATAAGGGTATGACGCGGGACAACAAGGTATTCCCCATGCCGAGTAACTCCACCTGCAATAAAAAGTTGAAAGCCATTGCCGATTTATGCGGAATAAAGGCACACTTGACATATCACATGAGCCGGCATTCGGCAGCAACAACCGTGCTGCTGTCCAACGGAGTGCCGATTGAAACTGTCAGCCGACTTTTGGGACACACCAGCATAAAAACGACCCAAATTTACGCAAAGATAACGGCTCAGAAGATTAGCCAGGATATGGAAACCCTGTCGCACAAGTTGGAGGATATGGAAAAGAATATCTGCAATACAATTCAGTAATGACCGTCAGTCGCATATTTCCTCGCTCGTCCATTAAGTTAGTGCAGACTTCATTGAAAGTGAAAAGGTCAGGCGGCTATGCCGTTTCGGGCAGAATCTTCCTCCTGCGGAGAGTATTCTGTCCGAAAACCTTTTCCCTTTCACGTCTGTACAATGGACGATGACGGCTACGGAAACAAACGACTGACGGAAAAGAATCGTCAAAAACAAACAATAATTTGACCTAAATAGGTAAATGCGATCTATTCGAGTTTCACTCAAAATAAACGGACGCCGTTTTTATAAGACAAAAGTGAAATGGTGGCAAACGGGAAACTGCACTCCCTCCAGAAAATAATTTCTTTCCTTTCGGTACTACTCCCGTTGAGTTGTTTCTGCTTCACCTGCCTTCTCAAATATTCTTGTTTTTGGAGTGCTCCGAAGTTTGACGCTTCGGCTTATTCTGCCATCGGCCTTTGTTTGCCTTTGTTCCCGTAGTAGATGTTTCCGACTGACTGATTTAATGAATGCAAGAATGGCTGACTGACTGATTGGATTGTCATGTGGTTGGATGATTGGTTGGGTTATTGAACTGTTGGTCATATGCAACCAATCATCCAATATCAAATGGTTTTTGGCTACACTTAAAATTCCGATAAATTTCACCTGTTTTTCCTATCTTATTTTTATGTTCAAACGAACATAGCAAGTTGTGTTTTGGGACACCCGAAATATTTCCGGTGCCCCAAAATACTTGCCAAAATCTTTCTCTCCAAAGTCGGGAATGGCTATCTTAAAAATGACGTGATATGAAATTTGATAATATCTTGTCACACTAAATCTTTATCATAATGCGATAAAGCTTTCAAGTATTTTGCGTACCTTTGTAGCAAATTTAGTTAGATATGGCAAGTCAATATATAAACCGCATAAGAGTTGCTTTAGCGGAGCAAAATAAGACCAATCGCTGGTTAGCCGAACAAATGGGAAAATCTGAAATTACAATTAGCAGATGGGTACAAAATAAGACTCAACCATCTTTGGAGCAATTAGTGGTAGTTGCAAAAGTCTTATCTGTAAGCCCTAAAGACTTGATAAATGAAGTCGAATGTGACAAAACAGACGTTAATGTAAAGACACTGATTTAGTAGATGTAGAAATATGTTTAGATACATTGAAAATCAAGATAGGACATTTCTCTTCGGTGCATATCGTGGAGAAAAATCTCAGTTGGAATGGATTCTTGGAAAGCAGCCTCATAGGTATGAAAAGCTTTACAATATCCGTTTCAATAAAGATTTGTTTTCACAGCGAAGAGGAGGCGTTATCTCGGAGCAATTACCAGATTACGTTCTTATATATAACACGCAAAATCCACAAGACGGATATCACCTGTTTCCTTGCATAAGTTCGTCTATCAAGGAGCAAAGCGATATGGAAGCACTTGGCTATCCTAATCCGGATGGCAGTTATGTTGTATATTCGTTAGGTGACGAGTTGCTTTCTGAGCCTCTTGATATCCGAAAAGTAATGTTAAAGGCATTGCCAAACGAAAATGTCAATGTGCCTTTTTCTCCTGCAATCTTAAAGGGTAAAGATATTGCAAATATGGTTGACAATACAAAGGCCATCCCGGCTGTTGCAGAAGTTGAACAGGAGAATGTTTTGCGCTTTATTGACCTGTTTGCAGGTATTGGCGGTATTCGCTGTGGTCTCGAACAAGCTGCCCGAGAGAAAGGACTGAATCCGGTTTGTGTTATGACATCAGAAATAAAGCCTTACGCAGTTAATGTCTTAAAAGAAAACCATCCAACAGAGACTATTACAGGAGATATCACTAAAGTTGAAACAAAAAGCATTCCTGATTTCGACATCCTCTGTGCCGGTTTCCCTTGTCAGGCGTTCAGTTCTGCAGGGAAACGCCAAGGCTTTGCAGACACCCGAGGGACAATGTTCTTCGAGGTTGAACGCATACTGCGTGACAAGAAGCCAAAGGGATTCATTCTCGAAAATGTTGAAGGTCTCGTAAATCACGATAGCGGTAAGACACTTCAAGTCATTATTGACAGACTTCACGCCCTAAAATACAAATTTGATTTCCGGGTGCTCAACTCAAAATACTTTGGAGTACCTCAGGAAAGGAAAAGAATCTATATCGTAGGTAGTCTTGAGCGCAAACCGGATCTTGATAATTTCCCTGTCAAAGAAGCAAAGTTAGGAGAGATTCTTGAATCCGGTATGCCGACTGAGGACACACCTTTTATCAGAACATTGCTCAAGCATTTTTCAGTAGAGCAACTTTATGGAAAGGCAATCAAAGACAAAAGAGGTGGAGAAACCAACATACATAGTTGGGATTTGGAAATCAAAGGCCCTGTTTCAGCAAAGCAGAAAAAACTCCTTGATACAATTCTCACAGAACGCAGAAAGAAAAAATGGGCTGAAATCATCGGAATTGACTGGATGGATGGTATGCCTTTAACTCTCGAACAGATTAGCACATTTTACGATGATCCTGAGCTTGAGGATATGTTGGTAGACTTGACAAACAAAGGATATCTGAAATATGAACATCCAAAGAAATTGATTCGTGAGAAGAATGATAATGGGGTAGAAACAACACGCAGGGAATATGATAAATCAAAACCCAAAGGCTATAACATCGTTGCCGGCAAATTGAGTTTTGAGATAAACAAAGTCATGTCTCCTGATGAAATATCACCGACTCTTGTAGCAATGGATATGCAGAAATTGTATGTCGGGGACAACGGCGGTCTCCGAAGACTCACATTGCGTGAAGGTTTGAGATTATGCGGATATCCGGATGAAATCAAATTCAATGTGAGCGAAAAAGATGGCTTTGACTTATTAGGCAATACAGTCGTAGTACCTGTTATCAAAGCCGTAGCCGAAAGATTACTTGATACACTAATATTATAACTCTGACAATATGAAACTTACAGTAGGACAAGTTTATAACAAGCTTGTCAATAATGATAAAATTCTGACAAAGAAAGGCCAGATTACATTTACTTTAGGAGACATCGACATCATCGTAAAACAACGCGATGTTGTTGGTAACATTATGCAGGAATGGATTGAGGGGTGGCTCAAGAAGAATAATATCGATTACTCTCTTAACGACAACACTCAGATGCCGCCGGACTTCTATCTTGATCCTGAAAACAAGAAAGAGGGGCTAATGGAAATCAAAGCCTTCAACTATAAAGGCAGTCCCGGTTTCGATATTGCTGATTTCCGGATGTATGCTCGAGAAATTTCAGAAAAGCCTTGGATGCTCAATGTAACATATTTGATTTTTGGATATGATATGTCGGATGACGGCATTGTTACGATAAAACAGGTATGGCAGAAGAAAGTATGGGAAATGTCAAGACCAATGAAATCTGGTAACAACAAAACTATATGGCCGATAAATCTGCAAATAAAAGAAGGTACCGTACACAAAATGCGTCCTGCAAAATGGTATGGAAAAGCCACAAGTTTCTCCATCTTCGAAAACATGGAAGACTTCCTGGCTGCGATGGAAGAAACTATGTATAAGAACAAAGATACTCGTGATGATGCTCCCGACTGGCTTCAGAAAGTTCTCGACAGTTATGAAAAGCATTATGGTGTAAGACTTCAAATTCCAAGATGGAGCGAAATCGCCTCAAAGTATGTGAATAGATAAGAAGTTTAACGAAAATGAATAATAATTTTAACGGCATATTTTACTTTATGGAATGGATATTTGATGGTATTGGTACAGAGATAATTTCATTGCTGATAGGGCTTGCAGGAGGTGGTGCTATTGGTTATCGAATAGGAATAAGAAACAAAATTTCCCAACATCAAAAAGGGAGAGACCAGGCAAAACAAGTACAAATTGGAAACATTATCAATGATGGAAATTCAAAAAGCAGGCGATAATGCACAACAATTCCAAATTCAAAATCTCACAATTGGAATTGATGAAAAACGGGCTAGAGAAATATACGATGAAAAGTATAGCATAGCAAAAAAAGATTTCACAGAGGAAGCTTTGCGTATAGCCAATGAACGAGTAAGAGAACTTGAAAATAGGCTTATACCCAAAATGGAAGCTGTAAATGATGGATTAAAGGCTTTTGCGGATCCGAGTTTTCAGTTATTGTTGGTAGACGCTCAAAAAACGGCAGCAGCAACTGAACGATCTGTTGATTATGATTTACTATCAGAATTGTTGGTTCATAGAATAGAGAAAGGTAACGACAGACATGTTAGGACAGGGATACATCGAGCAGTAGAAATCGTTGAAGATATTTCTAATGAAGCATTGTTAGGTCTAACAATCATACATTCTTTAAATTCTTTTATCCCTGTATCACCAGAATGTGTTGGGGCATTGAATACATTGAATGATTTATATGGCAGATTAATATATGCTAAATTACCAGATGGGATAGACTGGATAGAAGACTTGGAAATACTTGACGCTATTCGAATAAATCCATTTGGCAAATTTAAAACTATAAAAGAATATTGTTCAGAAGCTTTAAATGGTATTATAACAATCGGTATTAAAAAAGATTCAGAAGAATATCAAAATGCCATTACGATATTGCGAAACAATAAACTTTTGTTTCCTAATTTGTTGGTTGAGAATTATTTGTTACCAGGTTATGTCAGAGTCAATATAGGAAATTTAGATGCAGTAAATACGCTTTCCATTATTCACACAATGGGGAATAATACTTCTGTATCTATACCTATGTCTGAACAACAAAAATCCGCGATTAAAACTGTAATTGAATTATATTCAAAAGATACTCAATTAAAAACGGATGTAGAAGAAAAGTTTTTATCAGAGTGGAATAGCAGACATAATTTGTCATTATTAAAAGACTGGATTGAAAAAATCCCGAACTCGTTTAGCGTTACATCTGTCGGGAAAGTACTAGCCCATGCTAATGCACAAAGATGTGATAACAAATTACCGCCATTAAAGTAGTTAATCATTAAATCTACTAAGCTATTTGTTTAACGAATGATTTTGACTACTTTTGCATTAAGAGTTATTTGACAGTAAAGCAACGCAAAACGCAGAGAATCGCACGGTTGCCAAGTCGTTACCATTACTTTTCAGATACTCCGTTAAATGTTTATTCGTCAAACGGTTATGTAAAACCGTTCACAATCTAAAATACAAGGCACTTATTTTAAAATAAGTGCCTTGTATTTTTCGTCAAAATTGATGTCTGATTTTCAACAACTTACAAAAGCCTCAAAAAACCGCTGTTTTTTCCCGTAATTTCACTCTCCGAAAAGGTCCTGAGGCACGTCCTCCCCGACCTTTCTGCGGAAATCGTCCTCGTTCATGATGGGAACATTCAGTTTCGCAGCTTTCTCGAGTTTTGAAGGACCCATGTTCTCTCCTGCAAGGATAAAGGAAGTTTTTGAAGAAATTGAAGAAACATTTCTTCCGCCATATTGTTCGATCATAGCCTTATATTCCTCGCGCGAATGGTGCTTGAAAACTCCGCTTATTACCACCGCACAGCCTTGGAGCGCATTGCCTTTTGACAATGTATCCTCGTTAACCGCCATTTGCAGACCTGCGCCGCGGAGACGTTCCACAAATTCTCGGTTCTCAGCCTCGCCGAAATACTGTGTAATGCTCTGCGCAATAACTTCTCCCACGCCGTCAATGCGCGAAAGCTCGTTGACCGTGGCATTGGCTATGGCATCGATATTCTTCATGGCACGCGCAATGTTCTTAGCCGAAACCTTGCCCACGAACCTTATGCCCAAAGCGTAGAGCACTCTTTCAAACGGAACTTGCCGGCTGTCGTCAATGCCCTTAAGCATCTTGCGCGCCGATTTCTCACGCGAGCCGCCGTAGCCTGCAATGTCCGCCACCGTCAAACCATACAAATCTGCGGCATCGCCTATAAGTTTACGTTTATAAAAGTCGTCCACGGTTTCAGGTCCTATGGAATCGATATTCATAGCGTCGTGCGATATGAAATGCTCTATTCGTCCCTTAATCTGAGGCGGACAGGTGGCAGTATTCGTGCAATACCACGCCGCTTCTCCGTCATAACGCACCAGAGGAGCACCACATTCAGGACAGTTTGTGATGAATTTCACAGCCTCTCCCCTTGAGTTTTGCAAATGCTCGTCCACGCCCACAATCTGCGGTATTATCTCGCCCGCTTTCTCCACATAAACATAATCGCCTTCGTGAAGATTCAACTTCTTAATCATGTCTTCGTTATGGAGTGAGGCACGTTTCACCACAGTTCCCGCAAGCAACACCGGTTCCATGTTTGCCACGGGAGTAACTGCTCCTGTTCTTCCCACCTGAAACGTAACTTTCAATAATTTGGTGCGTGCGCGTTCGGCTTCGAACTTATATGCTATTGCCCAACGCGGAGTTTTGGACGTGAAACCCAATTCCTGCTGCTGCGCAAGCGAGTTTACTTTAAGCACAATTCCGTCTGTGGCAACGGGAAGTTTGCGACGTTCCTCGTTCCAATAGTCTATGTAGCTGTAAATGTCCTCAAGTTTCGATACAACTCTCATTGCCTTTGAAACCTTAAAGCCCCACGCAGCCGCCTTTTCAAGATTGCCGTAATGATTGTCCGATGGCAGATTGTCGCCAAGCAGATAATAAAGATAAGCATCCAGTCCCCGTTGCGCCACAACGGAAGAACTTTTGCTTTTCAACGTTCCCGATGCGGCATTTCTGGGATTTGCGAACAAAGGTTCCTCGGCTGCTTCGCGCTCTTCGTTTAATCTTTCGAAACTTTTCCAAGGCATTAAAATTTCGCCGCGTATTTCGAAATTGTCAGGATAGTCGCCGGGCGGAAGTTGCAGGGGAATGCTGCGAATGGTTCGGACATTATTGGTAACATCATCGCCTTGTTCACCATCGCCACGGGTTACGGCACGCACAAGTCTGCCTTTTTCGTAAGTTAGAGAGATTGAAAGTCCGTCAAACTTCAATTCGCAGCAAATTTCAAAGGGTTTGCTGCCCAAACCGTCGCTTACGCGCGAATAGAAAGCCCTTACGTCCTCGCGGTTATAGGTATTGGCAAGCGACAACATGGGATAGCGGTGGGGAACACGGGTAAATTCCACGTTAAGATCGCTTCCCACGCGCTGCGTGGGGGAATTGGGGTCGTGCATCTCGGGGTGTTTTGCCTCGAGGTTCTGAAGTTCGTGCATCAAAGTGTCGAATTCGCGGTCGCTTATCTCGGGAGAATTTTCAACATAATAGAGATGATTATGTCGATGAAGCTCCCGGCGCAACTGTTCTATCCTTTTCTCTTCGTTCATAATGGATACGGGTGTTTGGATTCTGTGAATGTTTTTTGATATGCCCCTCTCTACAGTTCCAGACGGTATTTTACCTTGTGTCTCTTGGCAAATCGTGTCCAAAATTTGCGTCGTGCGCTGCGGATAATGCGGAAACATTCGTCAGCATCAGCGTTTCGCGCTTTGGCATATTCGTCGGCAATGATGCGGAAAAGGTCGGGTTGTCCCCAGAGACGGGCAAAATTTCTGCAGCCTCTGACAACGCTCACCTTGGAAAAGCTCATGCGGTTAATGTCTACTATTGCAAACTTCCATTGTCCGTCAACTTTATCAAACAATATGTTTCCCGGCGAAAAATCACGGTGAAGCATTCCCGCTTCATGGAATTGTGCCGTGCGACGAGTGAAAGCCCGCAAAATATCTTCTATGTCTTTTGCATCGGCATTGCCAAATTCGTAAAAACGTCGGCTATACGGACATTGTGAACTTATGAAATATGCATCGGATACAAGTCCGAAACTGCGGCGTTCCATATATGCTATAGGTTCCGGGGTATCGAAACCGGCATTTCTCACTCTGAAAGCGTATTCGTAGGCACGCACGCCTTTGGGTTTGCGAAACAACGAATAGACAACGCGGTTAAACGCATTGGGAGTGCCGAAATGTTTAACCACCATGCCTTGTCCTTCGATTTCAAAGCTCCGCAGGGTGTTGCGGCTGCCTTGCTGCACGAGTTTTCCCGAAGGAAACCGGCGGTCAACGTTGTTTATGAAATCGCGCAAAGCACGGCTGTTTTCGTATTTGGGATTCACAATTACTTTCATCTTGTATGCGTATGTACGTATTTGAGCCTTGCCACTATTTTTACATGGCAAAGTTAACAATTCCCAACGAAATCATTAAATTTGCAAATAACTAATGCAAAATATCAATATCCGATGCAAAACAGACATCTTGACCGCCGCAGCTATTTCAATGAATTGGCTACCACAAGCGAGAACTATTATATACCATACCTCGAAAAGCATATCAAGCTCCGTCCGGGAATGAAGATTCTCGAGATAGGATGCGGCGAAGGCGGAAACCTTGAGCCTTTTGCCGAAAAAGGTTGCGAGGTAACGGGAGTTGACATTGTGAAGGAGCGCACAGAACAGGCTAAGACCTTTTTTGCCCAGGACGGAGTGCCCGGCACTTTCATTTGCAACGATGCAAGTAAATGCAGCGATGAATTTAACGGGAAATTCGACATAGTTCTTGCCCACGATGTCATAGAACATGTGCCGGACAAGCTCGGATTTCTTTCGGCAGCCCGTCGTTTTCTGCGCCCGGGCGGTTTTGCGTTTTTCGGTTTCCCCGCATGGTACATGCCTTTCGGCGGACACCAACAGATATGTCGCAGCAAATTCTGCTCGCATGCCCCGTTTTTACACCTGCTTCCCCTGCCGCTCTACAGAATTATTCTGGAAAGTTGCAACGTAAAGGAAAAAGACGTGTTGGAACTGATGGACATACGCGAAACACGCACAACCATCGAACTTTTCGACAAAACGGCACGCAAAGCCGGGTTCTCAATCATAAACCGACACTTTTGGTTCATTAACCCTCACTACAAAGCCAAATTCGGTCTCACACCGCGCACGCTGTTCAAGGCAATTGGGGCAATACCATACGTTCGCGACTTTTTTACCACCTCGGCATTTTTCCTGCTTCAGAAACCGGAATAATTTTTTCTGTTCCCGCAATAACGGCATTTGGAGCCGTTGCAAAATCAGTCCGAAAAAGCTTTTCACAATGCGCCGGCGGGCATCAAAACAAAGCGTTTTTTACGCTTTTGTAAGTATCTGAAAATCAGAAGTTGTTTTTCACAAAAAATATAAGGCACATATTTTAAAATAAGTGCCTTGTATTTTAAAATACATGGCTTGTATTTTTCACAACAAGCCATGTGTGTTTTTTCGCCATTGGAAAAGGACGAAAAAACAACGGTTTTCATGCACCGCAAAATCATTAAGGACATACACAAAAACGCCTTTCTCATTCTCCGCGCGGCGCATTATTCGTGCAAAAACATGTTTTTCATCAAACACGTCGGTTAAAAACATACAATTTCGTTATATTTGCACAAATATCATATAATTAAACTAAGCATCAATGACTAATTTTTTCAAAATCTTCTGCCTGACATCAGCGGCATTACTCACCATGCCCGCCACAGCCCAAAACTGCACTCCCGGAGCGGACAAAAGCAAATGTTGCACCGTTAAGTGCGGTGAGTCATCAATTCCTGCGTTGAAAGGTATAAGCATGCAAACCGACCGAAGGGTTATTTCATACATTCTGCCCAAACGTATTATGTGGAAACAGTCAACGGGCGGCTCCACAATGGAGAACGAAGGCTTTCTGTTGAAAAACAACTACGGACAAACAGCCTTGGGAGGCATCTCGTTCTGCCACCTGAAAAACGGAAAGGGCGGAATGAATTCCATGCTTTTTGACTTCGGTGCGGAACTGCAAGGCGGAATCCAGGTAGTTACCGGCGGAGCCCCTGCAAACAAGGTGAAACTGAGGGTACGCTTCGGCGAATCGGCTTCAGAGGCTATGTGCGAAATTGACGGCAAGAACGGAGCCACTAACGACCATGCGCTACGCGACTTTACCCTCGAAGTCCCCGGAATGGGCGTTGCCGAATGCGGCAACTCGGGTTTCCGTTTCGTGAGAATAGACGTGCTGGGCGACGAAACCGACCTGCAGCTTCAGGAAGTGCGTGCGGCTTTCAGATACAGAGACATACCTTATCTCGGATCATTTGAGTGCGACAACGAAAGACTCAACAAAATTTGGACAACCGGTGCATACACCGTACATCTCAATATGCAGCAATATCTTTGGGACGGAATAAAGCGCGACCGCCTTGTGTGGACCGGCGACATCAATCCCGAAGTGCTCACAATAGCCACCGTGTTCGGCGCAAACGATGTAGTGAACAAAAGCCTCGACCTGTCAAAAGAAAACTTCAAGCCCACGCAGTGGATGTGCACACTTTCGAGCTACTCTATCTGGTGGATGATTACACATTACCAATGGTATATGTACACCGGCAATCGTAAATATCTCGACGAGCAGAAAGACTATGTTACCGAACTGTTGGGCGAACTCATGAAGTATGTTGACGACAAAGGTTACGAGAAACTTAACGCGCGTTTCCTTGACTGGCCTTCCTCCGAGAATCCCAAAGGAATTGATGCGGGGCTTCAGGCTTTAATGGCGATAGCTTTTGACAGCGGTGCAAAGCTTGAAACAATCTGGGGCAACACAGAATTGGCAAAGAAATGCTCAGACATCTTCGCTAAAATGAAAAAATGCCGCCGAGACTTCAACGGCTCGAAACAAGCAGCATCGCTCAATGCAATAGCAGGCATGATTTCGCCCGAGAAAGCAGCAAAGAAAACAATACTTCCCGGCGGAGCAAAAGATTTCTCCACCTTCTACGGATATTATATGCTCGAAGCATTGGCTTTGGCAGGCTATTACACCGAAGCAATGGACATAATGAGTCAGTATTGGGGTGCCATGCTCGATCTTGGCGCAACAACTTTCTGGGAAGACTTTAACCTTGATTGGACAAAGAATGCTGCGCGTATTGACGAGCTTGTTCCGGAAGGCAAAGTGGACATTCACAGCTCATACGGCAATTATTGCTACAAAGGTTTCCGTCACTCTCTCTGCCATGGCTGGGCTTCGGGTCCCACCACCTGGCTTAGCGCACACGTTCTCGGAGTGAAAGTATTGGAACCGGGATGCAAGAAAGTGGCAATAGAACCACATCTCGGCAATCTAAAATGGGCAAAAGGAACATTCCCCACACCCTACGGCGTAATTAAGATATCACACAAAGTAGGTGCCGACGGCAAAGTTATATCCGACGTTCAGGCACCGCAGGGAGTGGAAATAGTAAAAAGCGAAACCAAATAAAAACACCACAAATATCATGAAGCTTAAAAACATAGCCAAAACAGTAGCCCTTTCAGGCATCTCGTTCTTGGCAGCAAGCAACGCCTGTGCACAATTTAAGCAAGCGTCCATAAATACAATGGAGTCAACATTCCGCTGTATCCCCGATTCGCAAAAGATAGCGGTTTACTGGTACTGGATGTCCGACAACATTTCCAAAGAAGGCGTTGTAAAAGATCTTCAAGCCATGAAGCGCGTAGGCATAAACCGTGTGCAGATTGGCAACATAGGCAGCAACGACATAGCCTATGGAAAAGTGAAATTCTATTCGCCGGAATGGTGGGAAGTTTTGCACACCGCGCTCAAAACAGCAGGCGACCTCGGCATAGAAGTAGGCATATTCAACAGCCCGGGATGGAGTCAGAGCGGCGGACCTTGGGTTAAACCCAACCAAGCTATGAGATATCTTGCCGAATCGCGCACAAACGTAACGGGAGGCAAGCTCTTGAAAATAAAACTCCCCGAAGTGGGCAAAGAAGCAGAGGACGTAAAAGTTCTTGCATTCCCCGACCTCGAAACACCAACAAGCTTCAAAGCCCAGCAAGAGATTGGCAGCGCAAAGACAATAGACTTCCACTGCGACAAACCCGCCACCGTGAGAAGCATAACCTTTGAATGCAAAGGCAATACCTTTTTGAACACTGCGGCATTGTATGCAAAAATTGACAACGAGTATAAATTTATACGCAACATTACTCTTGATCGTCGCAATGCGGAACTTAATGTCGGCTTCGTACCCTTTGCGCCCATCGCAGCATCGGTTCCGGAGACAACTTCAAGCGATTTCCGTCTTGTTTTCAACGGAGATCAGGACAAATTCAAGAATATCACTCTTTCCGAAAACCCGGTTGTGGACAGCTATGCCGAAAAAACTTTGGAAAAGATGTGGCAAACGCCCCACCCTTTCTGGTATGATTACATGTGGAAGCCTTCAAGCGAATGCAGCGATGCTAAACTTGTGATGAAAACCAATCAGGTTATCGACCTTACGGAGAATTTCAAGGACGGAGTACTGACTTGGAATGCGCCAAAAGGCAAATGGGTGATTCTGCGTACCGCCATGCGCCCCACAGGAACCACCAACGCTCCCGCCACTCCCGAAGCAACGGGATATGAAACCGACAAGATGAGCAAGAAACACATTGCCTCGCACTTTGATGCCTTTCTCGGAGAAATTATGCGCCGCATACCGCCTCAAGATCGCAAGACATTCAAAATTGTGGTAGAAGACAGTTACGAAACAGGCGGACAAAACTGGACTGACGAGATGATTCCTGAATTCAAGAAGCGTTACGGTTACGATCCAGTGCCTTTCATTCCCACTTTCTACGGATATGTGGTTAATTCCGAAGACCAAAGCGACCGTTTTCTCTGGGATGTTCGCCGTCTTATCGCAGATATGGTGAGCTACGAGTATGTTGGCGGATTAAAGAAGATAAGTAACGAACACGGACTTACCACTTGGCTCGAATGTTACGGGCATTGGGGATTCCCGGGAGAGTTCTTGCAATACGGAGGACAAAGCGATGAAATAGCAGGAGAGTTCTGGAGCGCAGGAGACCTCGGCGATATTGAAAACAGAATAGCATCTTCGTGCGGACATATATACGGAAAACGTCGCGTATGGGCGGAATCTTTTACATGCGGTGGTCCTGATTTTTCACGCTACCCCGGAGAAATGAAACAAAGAGGCGACAAGTTTTTTGCAGAAGGCATAAACAATACTCTTTATCACCTTTACATTCAGCAACCTGACGATAACGCGCCGGGTATAAACGCTCCTTTCGGAAACGAATTCAATCGTCTTAACACATGGTTCTCACAACTTGATGTCTTTAACAAATATATCAAACGCTGCAACTATATGCTGCAACAAGGATATTACGTTGCCGATGTTGCATATTATATAGGCGAGGACGCACCTAAGATGACGGGAATACGAAATCCCGAAATTCCGCAAGGATATTCCTATGATTTCATAAATGCAGAGGTTATTGAGAAAAGCGGTCGCGTTGAAAACGGTCAGCTTGCCATTGACGGCGGAATGAAATACCGTGTTCTCGTGTTGCCACCACAAAACACGATGCGTCCGGAGTTTCTTGCCAAACTTCAAGAGCTTGTAAAGAACGGTCTGACCATAATTGGTCCGAAACCCGAGAAGAGTCCGAGTTTGCAAAACTATCCCGAGGCTGACAAGAAGGTTTCCGAAATTGCCACAAAGATGTGGGGAGGAGAAAAATACTTCAATCGCGTGATACAATACGGCAAAGGCAAAGTTTATCCTCAGGCATCAATCGAAGAAGTTATGGCTGACATGAATGTCGTACCCGACTTCAAGAGCAACGATCCCACTCTTCCAATAACGTTCCTTCATCGCAGCCTTCCGGATGCCGATGTTTATTTCGTGGCAAACCAGGGCGACAAAGCCATAAGCTTTAACGGAACGTTCAGAGCCGCAGGCAAAACTCCCGAACTTTGGAATCCGCAAACTGCCGAGGTACGCGCTCTGCCGCAATTCACCCGTCTTTCGAAAACTGTTGAAGTTCCCATGAAACTCGAGCCGCTCGAGAGCGCATTCATAGTGTTCCGCAACGGCAGCGAGCAACCAAGCGCAAACTCAGTGAACTATCCCGAGAAGAAAGTGCTCACAACCATTACCACACCTTGGAAAGTGGCGTTTGAACAAGGCAAAGGCGGTCCCGAAAGTACGCAAACATTCGAAACTCTTACCGATTGGTCGAAAAATGCGGACAATAAGATTAAGTATTTTGCGGGACACGCAATATATACCAATACTTTCAAGATTTCCAAGCTTCCCGAAGGCGAGACCTACATAGACCTTGGCAAGGTTATGGTCATGGCTAAAGTGAAAATAAACGGCGAAGAAGTTGGCGGAGTATGGACACCGCCATACCGTCTTAATATCACGAAATATCTCAAGAAAGGTGTGAACACTTTGGAAGTGGACGTTGTGAACAACTGGCGCAACCGTTTGATAGGCGAAAAGAACATGCCCGAAAGCGAACGCTTCACAAAACAGTCGTTCACTTATCTGAACAAAGATTCCGAGCTTCAGGAATCGGGACTCATAGGTCCTGTTGAAATACAGAACTACAGCTACGAACTCAAAAAATAAACTTCACCATGCGTTCCAAGCTGTTAATTCTGACAGTAACCCTCGCGGTGTCGGCAATGTCTGCATTTGCCGACACCGCGCATTGTATTGTGAACATCGTAAACTTTGTTCGCAAAACCGAGCCGCGCATTGACGCAATTACCGACGACATTCTTTACAAAACCACCGAGAGCGAATTGGCAAGCATGCTTCAAAACGGTCTCAACGGCACATTTCTTTTGCAATACGATGCTCTCATCGACCCCAAATACCAGGAGCTCATGCGCTCGCTCCCCGCAAACTTCGAAGTAGGTGCGTGGTGGGAAATAACCCAACCGCATGTCGAAGCCGCCGGAATGACATGGCGCGGACGCTATCCCTGGGATTGGCACGCCAACGTGGGTTTTGCCACCGGCTACACCCCGCAAGAGCGCGAAAAGCTCGTAGATGCTTACATGAAAAAGTTCAAAGATGTGTTCGGCAAATACCCCGCATCAGTGGGATCATGGTTCATCGATGCCCACACTCTCAAATATCTCGCAGACAAATACCACATCGTGGCTTCGTGCAACTGTCGCGACCAGGTGGGAACAGACGGTTACACCATGTGGGGCGGTTATTGGCAGGGCGCATACTATCCTTCAAAAAACAACGCCTACATTCCCGCGCAGACAAAGAACGCGCAAATAAACGTGCCCGTTTTCAGAATGCTCGGAAGCGACCCTCTCTATCAATACGAATGCGGAGTTGGCGGAGTGGTACAGGGAGTTTCCACCCTCGAACCCGTCTACGAAGCCGGAGGAGGCAGCGACAGCTGGGTAGACTGGTATTTGCGCGTAGTAACCCAGGACCCGGCAATGGGATATACCTATTTTCAGGCAGGGCAAGAGAACTCTTTTACATGGGACCGCATACGTCCCGGATTTGAAATGCAAATGCCCAAAATAGCAGCCTTGAGTCAAATAGGCATTCTGAAAGTGGAAACACTTGAAGAGTCCGGAAAAAATTTCTCAAAGCGTTACAAACAAACGCCACCCACTGCCACATCGGCAATGAGCGACTACACACCGCGAAACTCCAAGACCCTCTGGTTCAACAGCCGCTACTATCGCACCAACCTGTTTTGGGAAAGGGGCGCATTCCGTTTCCGCGATATACAAGTCTTTAACGAAGACAACAAGTCGCCCTATCTCACCACTCCCGGCACATCCACGGAGTGCCGTTACTTTGCTCTTCCGCTTGTTGACGGATGTTTGTGGAGCAAGACCGAATACATGGCGGGACTGCGCATTCTCGAGAGAGACGGTAAGGGAGAATACAACGAAATAAACTGCATAGGTCAAAACATAAACCCCTCGGGCAACACAACAATCGTAACCATAAACGCGACGGGAGGCTCGCAATACGTCATAAGTCTGAAAGAAAAGACAATAACAGTAACCTCCGCCGCCGGCAAAGCCTACTGTCTGGAACTGACAACGGCACAAGGAGCCGCCACACCGTTCACAGCCATAGCTCCGGGCAGAATTTCGGCAAACAGAGACGGTTTTGCTTACTCGGCAACGCTCAGCGGAGGAACATTCACCGACCTGCGCACCACGCCCGGAAAGATATGCCGCATCACCCCCGCCGGAAAAAACATCACACTACATCTGGCACAAAAGTAAAGCCCGGCATAAAAAAGCAGACACAGCACAAAGTAACCACAAAACGCTTGGAAAATGGAAGAAAAGCAACGTCAAAGCTACCGCCACCGCACACCCGTGCAACTACGCTTCAGCGATGTTGACAGGTTCGGACACGTAAACAACGCAGTCATGTTCTCAATCTACGACATGGCAAAGACCGAATATTTCAACTCCGTGCTGCGCGAACTCACAAAAGGCGACACGCTAGCCGTAGTGGTAAACATAAACGCCGACTTCATTCATCCCGTGTTCTATGGCGACAAGATTGAAATCCACACAGCCGTGGCACGCATGGGAACAAAAAGCGTAACCGTTACACAGCAGGCAGTGAACACCAAAACGGGAAGCGTGGTAAGCACATGCCGCACAACGCTCGTCTGTTTCTCTGCCGCGAAAAACGATTCCATACCCGTGCCGCCCGAAATACGCAAACGCATAACGGAATACGAAGACAACATAATACTGTAGTCCTTAAAAGACAAACAAAACAACATAGCCTTCCTTGCACCCCTTCGGGGCATGGAAGGCTACGTTGTTATCCTCCCCATCCGCCACATTCCGCACCCGGCAACAGGCATTCATCTTGTGCATATTTATACAAAAGCAACTAAAACACAGAAAACCAAGAATATACGCGATTTTCACACAGTTTTATAAGATATTATCAATCAGCCATTTGGAATCGCGAAAAATATAAGGCATATATTTTAAAACAAGTGCCTTGTATTTTAAAATACATGGCTTGTATTTTTTGCGATAAGCCATGTGTTTTTCCCGAAAAGCCGAATCAACCGCAAATATTCACTTTTCCGCCCCCGCACCACATCTCTTTTTCATTCCACAACCCACGACGCAAACATCTCGTCTCATACCGAAACATCCAAACGGGACAAACGAAAAGACAAAACGCCATAACCTGCAAAAACGCGGAAAAAACAAACACACATGCCTTTACGCGCAGAATAATTCTGCGCCCTTCCGTTTTTTATGCCTTAACATCAGGCACATATTCGGAAAATTGCTAACTTTGCAACCGAACTATATACGTATTAATAAAATGTATGGTCGCAGAGACCGTAACAAGTTATAACCCATGGCAGAAAGAAAAGCAATCAAGACAGCTCTTATTTCCGTTTTCCACAAAGACGGACTTGACCAAATCCTCAAAAAATTGCACGAAGAGGGAGTGAAACTGCTCTCTACGGGAGGCACCCAGAAATTCATCGAAGAACTGGGCTATCCCTGCACAAAAGTTGAAGAAATAACCACATATCCCTCCATTCTCGGCGGACGTGTCAAGACACTTCACCCCAAAATATTCGGCGGCATCCTCGGTCGCCGCGAAAACGAGGGAGACATAAAAGAAATGGCGCAATACGAAATACCCGCAATAGACCTCGTGGTAGTGGATCTCTATCCCTTTGAGGAAACAGTGAAGAGCGGAGCATCGGAAGCCGACATAATTGAAAAAATCGACATAGGTGGCATTTCGCTCATACGTGCCGGAGCCAAAAACTTCAAAGACGTAGTTATCGTTCCCTCAAAAGCAGAATATTCCGACCTTCTCGACATGCTCAACAACAAGGGCGCAAACTCCGACATTGAAGACCGTCGCCACTTTGCAGAGCGTGCTTTTGCCACAAGCAGCCATTACGACACCGCCATTCACTCCTACTTTGCCCAAAGCAAATAACCGGACGAATCCGCACCCTCATAAAATATAAGGCATAAAACAAAAGACACAATGGGATTCTTTTCATTCACCCAAGAATTGGCAATGGACCTCGGAACTGCCAACACAATCATCATCAGCAATGACGAAATTGTTGTTAACGAGCCATCCATTGTAGCTCTTGACCGAAACAGCAACAAAATGGTCAAGGTGGGCGAGGCGGCAAAGTTGATGTACGAAAAAACCAACGACAATTACCGCGTAATACGTCCTTTGCGAGACGGCGTGATTGCCGACTTCTACGCCTGCGAACAAATGATGCGCGGGCTTATAAAGAATGCACAAAAGCGCAACCACCTCTTCTCGCCCTCGCTAAGAATGGTTATCGGCGTTCCTTCGGGTTCCACCGAAGTGGAACTGCGTGCCGTTCGCGACAGTGCCGAACATGCCGGCGGACGCGACGTTTACCTTATTTTCGAACCCATGGCTGCAGCCATAGGCATAGGAGAGGAACAGCTCGAATCGGGAATGGACCCCAAAGACTGTCTGAACGTTGAAGCCCCCGAGGGAAACATGATTGTGGATATAGGCGGCGGTACAACCGAGATAGCAGTGATTTCGCTCGGCGGCATAGTTTCTAACAATTCCATCAAAATAGCCGGCGACGATTTCAACAACGAAATACAGGAATACATGGCTCGTCAACACAATGTCAAAGTAAGCGAGCGCATGGCGGAAAGAATCAAAATTCATGTGGGAAGCGCGCTGACCGATTTGGGAAGCCAGGGTCCCGACGACTATGTTGTTCACGGTCCTAACCGAATCACCGCCCTCCCAATGGAAGTTCCAGTATGCTATCAGGAGATTGCCCACTGCATAGAAAAGACAATAGCAAGAATAGAAACCGCCGTGCTCAACGCACTCGAGAAAACACCGCCCGAACTCTACGCCGACATCGTGAGAAACGGCATATATCTCACCGGCGGCGGCGCACTCTTGCGCGGACTCGACAAACGTCTCACCGATAAAATAAGCATTCCCTTCCACGTTGCCAAAGATCCTTTGCTCTGTGTGGCAAAAGGCACCGGCGTGGCACTTAAGAATGTTAACCGATACTCATTCCTGATGAGATAAAAAGACCATACGGTCTGCAACATACAAATGGTTAGGGAGCGTTCCGCAAAAACGGCACTCTTCTAACCATTTTCGCAAATAATACAATACTTCCCCTAAAAACAACCGCAAATCTGCAAAACTGCGAAACAGGCAAATGCACAACCTGATTGAGTTTATAAAAAGCCATTTCCATTGGGTAATGTTCGTGCTCCTTGAAAGCGCGGCAATAGTCTTATTGTTTCGTTTTAACGACTATCAGGCAAGCATTTGGTTCACATCGGCAAACGAATTCACCGCCGCCGTGGACAGAACCTATGCCGATGTGGTTTCATACATAAAGCTCGGCAAAATAAACAGCGACCTCACCGCAAGGAACATAATGCTCCAAAGACAGGTAAACCAGCTTCGCGACATTCTGGCAAAGCAAGGCGCAGACTCGTTGGGGCTTGACGAAAAACAGAAAAAGCTCCTTGAAGACTACAAACTGATTCCCGCCCAAGTAACATCAAACAGCATAAACAAAGAAAACAACTTCATAGTCATAGACAAAGGTGAAGCAGCCGGAGTACGCTCTGAAATGGGAGTTGTAAGCGGCGGCGGCATTGTGGGAATAGTTTTCCTGACCAGCAAAAACTACAGTCTCGTAATGCCGATACTGAACAAAAAGTCCAGCATCAGTTGCAGAATACGCGGACACAGGTTCTTCGGATATTTGGGATGGGAAGGCGGAAGTCCGCTGACGGCATATCTTAACGACGTTCCGCGTTATGCGCGATTCAATGTGGGCGACTATGTTGAAACAAGCGGGCACTCGTCCATATTCCCTCCCGGTCTGTTCGTTGGCAGAATAATTGCCATAGGAAACTCACGCGACGGGCTTTCGTACAGAGTGAAAGTAAATCTTGCCACCGACTTTGCAGATTTGCGCGATGTCTGTGTAATTTCAAGTCCTGTCAAAGCAGAGGTGGACAGTCTCAAAATGCACGCACTCGAAATGGAACAACCACAAGAATAAAAGGCGGATTATGGTAAACTCATTCTTCAAACAACTCGCTTGGTTTCTATTGATTCTCGCGCTTCAGGTACTTGTGTTCGACCACGTTCATATATTCGGACACGCCACGCCTTTTGTTGCGGTTTACTTCGTATTGCTTTTCCCCGGCAACTCTTCGCGCACCGGAATATTGCTGTGGAGTTTTCTCTTCGGACTTGTTGCCGACACTTTTACAAACACTCCCGGCGTTGCGGCAGCCTCTCTAACAGCTACGGCAATGGTTCAGCCATGGCTTTTGAAGATTAATTCCATGACCGAAACCGATGACGAAGTTCCCATTCCCTCTGCGCTAAAAATGGGATGGGGAGCATATATAAGATATGTGTCTTTGGCGGTGGTGTTTTGTGAGGCTTTGTTTCATTTGCTAGAGACTTTCTCTTTCTTTAATTGGCTTGAAATGCTTATAAACGCAGGAAGCAGCTCACTACTAACCATATTGATTATCGCAGCTATCGAAAGCGTAAGAATTAGCGGAAAGAGAAAAACCACATGAGCAACAATCTTGAAAACCGCAAGTATGTTATCGGCGGAATATCAATATTGATTGTCCTTATATATCTTGTAAGGCTTTTTGCACTCCAGATTATGAGCGACGATTATAAGAAAAACGCCGATTCAAATGCTTTTCTCAAAAAATTACAATACCCCTCGCGCGGACTTATCACCGACCGCAAGGGAAAACTTCTTGTTTACAACGAGCCGGCATACAATCTCATGGTAATTATGAACGAGCAGCACGGCATAGACACCCTTGATTTTTGTCGCACAATAGGCATCACCAAGGATTTCTATATAAAAAGGATGCTCGAAATCAAAGACAGCAAGAAGAATCCGGGATATTCGCGCCACACTCCGCAACTTTTTCTGAGCCAAATCCCGGCTCAGGAGTTTTCGCAGATAGAAGAGAAACTTTTTAAGTTTCGCGGTTTCTCGGTTGAGCGTCGCAGCATTCGCCGTTATGCTTATGGCATAGGCGCACACATACTCGGGGATGTTGGTGAGGTTTCTCAAAACGACATTGACAAAGATCCTTACTATCAACCGGGAGATTATATTGGCAAGATAGGAGTTGAGAGTTCCTACGAAGAATATCTGCGCGGCGAAAAGGGAATGGAGATTTGGCTTCGCGATGTTCACGGACGTCTCAAGGGGCGTTATCAGGACGGGAAGTTTGATCATCGCCCCGAACCGGGGAAAAACCTGCAACTTAGCATTGATGCGGACCTCCAAGCCCTGGGCGAAAAAATTATGGAAGGGAAAATTGGAAGCATAGTAGCCATAGAACCTCAAACGGGTGAGATTCTGTGCATGGTGTCTTCGCCTTCCTACGACCCGCGTCTGCTCATAGGGCGCAACAGAGGCAAAAACTTGAAAATGCTCCAGAGAAATCCCCGAAAGCCTCTGCTCAACCGCGCCATAAGCGGGCAATATCCTCCCGGCTCTACCTTCAAACCCACACAGGCTCTGACTTTCATGCAAGAAGGTATTATCGGTCCCGGCACTATGTTTGCCTGCCACCACGGATTAAGCATCGGAAGATTCCACCAAGCCTGCCACGGACACGCTTCTCCCCTTTCGCTTATTCCCGCAATTGCCACTTCGTGCAACGCATACTTTTCGTGGGGATTTTATTACATGATGGGAAACCGCAGAAAGTATCACAACATCGAGGATGCCTTTACTCGTTGGAAAGATTACATGGTTTCCATGGGCTACGGCTATAAACTCGGGGTTGACATGCCGGGTGAGAGACGCGGAATGATTCCAAATTCGGAATATTACGACAAACATTACCACAAACGTTGGAACGGAGTTACAATCATAAGCGATGCCATTGGTCAGGGAGAGGTCAACGCCACTCCCCTACAGATTGCCAACCTTGCGGCAACCATTGCAAACCGTGGGTATTTTGTTACTCCGCACATTGTTAGCCACATTGAAGGCTCACGAATTGACAGCCTTTACCGCACAAGGCGATACACCATGGTGGAACACCGTTACTACGATTACGTAGTTGCCGGAATGCGAAAAGCAGTGCTCGACGGAACGTGTACATCGGCAAATCTTCCGGGAATTGAAGTTTGCGGAAAAACCGGAACAGCCCAAAACCGTGGACAGGACCACTCTGCGTTCATAGGATTCGCTCCAATGAACAATCCCAAGATTGCTATTGCAGTTTATGTTGAGAACGGCGGTTTCGGTGCTCACTTCGGTGTGCCGATAGGAGCGGTAATGATTGAACAGTATCTCAACGGGAAACTCTCGCCACGCGGTCAGGCAATGGCAGAAGAGTTCCGCAACAAACACCTATTCTATGGTAACAGCGAACGTTAAAGAACCTTCTTTGCTGAAGCAACTTGATTGGATAACCATTGCGTTATTTCTCGTCCTTGTGGTATTGGGCTGGTTCAGCATCTGCGGTGCGAGCTACGAATACGGACAGCCGGATTTCTTCAACCCCGATTTGCGTTCGGGCAAACAGCTCATTTGGATTGGTTGTTCTTTTGTCGTGGCTTTTGTCATACTTATGCTCGACGACAAGGTGTTCGACACATTTGCATACGTCATATATATTGCCTTTATGGGCTTGCTGCTCATAACTCCTTTCATAGCCACAGACATAAAAGGTTCGTATTCGTGGATTAAACTCGGAAGTCTTAGCATACAACCGGCCGAATTTGCAAAATGTGCCACTGCACTTGCGTTGGCAAAGTTCATGGGACATTACGGATACGACATACGCCGCCCCAAAGAGTTTGCCGCCACGCTCGGATTGATTCTTCTGCCCATGGCTCTCATTGTCATGCAGCGCGAAACCGGTTCGGCACTCATCTACACGGCTTTCTTTCTCATGCTCTACCGCGAAGGCATGAACGGAAGCGTACTGTTTGCAGGGTTTGCGGCTGTGTTGTACTTTGTTGTGGGGCTCAAATTCACCGATTTACTTGTCAACGGCACCCACACTTCGGTCAGCGAATTTGCGGTGCTGTTGATGATATGGTTTTTCACCACCATTATAACCCGTATAGTATCTTCAAACCACACACACGCCCTGCGAATAGGGGGAATAGGCGGAGCAATAATACTGCTGTGCTATCTTTTCTCGCGGTTCGTCATACCTTTCGACGTAGGTTTGGCAATGCTCGCGGTGATTGCCGCTTCAATAATATACCTGCTCATTCAGGCGTTAATGCTCAAGCGATTGAAGTTTCTTTACATAGCCCTGTTTGCCGGAGCTTCGTTGGCTTTTTTCTTTTCCACCGACTATGTCATGAACAATGTGCTCGAATATCACCAGCAACAGCGCGTGAAAGTTCTCTTGGGCATAGAGCAGGACCTGAGCGGCGCGGGATATAACGTAAACCAAAGCAAAATAGCCATAGGTTCGGGAGGAATACTGGGCAAAGGCTTCCTGAACGGCACACAAACCAAATTGAAATACGTGCCCGAGCAAGACACCGATTTCATATTCTGCACCATAGGCGAGGAAAAGGGCTTTGTGGGCGCAGCCGTGGTTTTAACCATCTATCTGTGTCTCATTCTGCGCCTCATAACCCTTGCCGAACGCCAGAGCTTTGCTTTCGGGCGCATTTTCGGCTATTGTGTGCTGAGCATATTCCTGTTTCACGTGTTCATAAACGTGGGCATGGTCATAGGACTCACTCCCGTCATAGGCATCCCCCTGCCGTTTTTCAGCTATGGAGGTTCGTCGCTCTGGGGATTCACCATTCTCCTGTTCATATTCCTCCGCATTGACGCGGCAAGAAAAGTATGACTTTTCGAGCCCCGAAAACAGCCGTTTTCAAGGCAAAAAATCCACCCTTTGTAAGTCATTGTGTTTCAACGGTCTGAAAAACCGAAAAATATAAGGCATATATTTTGAAATACAAGGCACATATTTTAAAATAAGTGCCTTGTATTTTTCACAACAAGCCATGTGTGTTTTTCGATGTCCGTTTTCGGAGCAAAAACGAACGGGATTTTTACCTTCAAAAACCTACATCCGACGACAAAAACTGATATTTCTGCCGAAAAAACATAAAAAACATTTTGCAGATTAAACCTTAACCCTTGGTTCACGGTCAAAATAACAGCAAAACCCCGAAAACCGTTACACGGTGGGGGAAAAGCCGATTGTTTCATGCCATTATATACTAAATGAATAAATGAAAAAATTATTGTTGTCGCTTTGCGCCTGTCTCACAATCGTTGCAGCCCACGCGCAATACACCGTTTCGGGAAAAGTAACCGACAAAGCCGCCGGAACTCCCATTGAGCTTGCCACAATACAGCTGCTCAACAAAGACTCTTCCTATGTAAACGGCATTAGCACCTCTAAAAACGGCATATTCTCGCTAAGCATGAAAAAAGCAGGCGAATATCTCGTTAAAATTTCGTTCATAGGCTACAACGCAGAGTATCGCCACGCCACACTGAGCAAGAAAACACCCGAGGCAAAGCTCGGCACAGTGGCTTTGAACACAAGCGAAGTGATGCTTAAGGGAGCCACCGTAACCGCCAAGGCGGCAAAAGTGGAAATGAAGTCCGACACCTTCCAGTACAACGCATCCGCCTATCGCGTTCCTGTGGGTTCGACACTCGAAAACCTCGTGGAGCAGCTGCCCGGAGCGGAAGTAAGCGATGACGGAACAATAAAAATAAACGGAAAAACCGTAAACCAGATTCTCCTAAACGGAAAAGACTTCTTCAAGGGCGATACAAAGATTGCCATGAAGAATCTTCCCACCGAACTGGTATCGAACATCAAATCGTATGAAAAGAAAAGCGACTACACCAAGCAGACAGGCATTGACGACGGCAATGAAGAAACCGTTCTCGACATAGGTCTGAAAAAAGAACTGAAAGAAAGCTGGGTGAGCAACGCTTCGCTGGGCTACGGCAGCAAAGACCGATACACGGGCGATCTGTTCGTGAACCGATATACCGACCATGACCACGAAACTGTGTTTGGCAACGCCAACAACACGGGCGACCGCCATTTCGGACCGGGACGCGGAGGCGGCAGCGGGCTTAGCGCAAACAAAAGCGCGGGCTTCGATGCAGGATGGGACAACGGAAAGAAGGAAGAAGAAGCCGGACGATTCGAAATAAACGGCAACATGCGTTGGAGCCATAGCGCAACCGACCGCCAATCGCGCTCCAACTCCGAAACATTCCTCAACTCCGCCGGCACGTCATCGTTCTCGAACTCGCGAAGCCAGGACTACAGCCACTCCTCTAACTTCAATTCCAGAATGTGGCTGAAATGGAAACCCGATTCTATGACAACCGTGATGTTTGCTCCCGAATATTCCTACAGCGAATCGAACAATTGGAGCCAAAGCCGCACGGCAACATTCAACAACGACCCCTACTCCATCGCAGGTATAACCGACCCGCTCGGAACAATGTTCTCCGACACAGCCTCTGCGCTTAAAGACATAGCCGTAAACACCAACCACCGCATTTCAACGGGCAACAGTTCGAGCAACTCGGCAAGCTATTGGGCAATGGTGGTGAGAAAACTCAACAGCAAGGGAAGAAACATCTCGATAAGCTCAAACGGTAACTGGGGAAACTCGAAAAGCAAAAGTTTCTCGCGTTCCGACATAAAATATTTCCAGGAAAGCGCGGCAAGTCGCAATACCTTTACCAACCAATACAGCAACAATCCTTCGGAAAACTGGGGGCTGAGCGGCAGAATCAGTTACAGCGAACCGATAGTAAAGAATCTCTTTGCGCAGGCAAGCTATGAATACGGATATTCTTATTCCAATTCCGACCGTTCGCTTTATCAGCTCGACTCACTGCCGACCTGGAGAGACATGTACTCACCAGTCATAGGAACTCTGCCCACCGATGCCGACTCTCTGCGCATGACGCTCAACATGCGAAACAGTCAGTATGCCACATATAAGAACTACACCCATAAAATGTCTGTTGGCGTGAGATACAACTCCAAGAACCTGCAATTTCATGCCGCAGTAAATTTCGAACCTCGCAAAACAAAACTTGAATATCAAAAGGACCGTCTCGACACAGTGGTAACCCGCAACGTGTTCAACGTATCTCCGAATGTGCGTTTGCGCTACAAAATTTCAAACACATCGGAAATGAACATAAGATATCGCGGTTCGTCATCACAACCTTCCATGACCGACCTTCTGGATGTAACCGACGATTCAAACCCGCTGTATATATCTAAAGGTAACCCGGGATTGAAACCGTCGTGGAACAACTACTTCGAACTTTTCTACAACAACTATATCGTTAAGTCGCAAACAGGCTGGATGGCTCGCCTTACGTTCAACCAGACATCTAACAGCATAAGCAACGCAATGCACTACGACGAAAACACGGGCGTAAGAACCACCCGACCGGAGAACATAAACGGAAACTGGAACACTGACGGAGACTTTATGTTCAACACATCGTTCGGCAAAAACAAGAATTGGACCATCGGATCCTTTACAGGCTACAACTACTCAAACAACGTGGGCTACGTGAGCACCGGCAACGACACAACAAGCAGCAAGAACACCACCAAAAACCTTACGCTCCGCGAATATCTGCGTCTGACATTCCGCACGGGGCTTTTCGAATTCGGAGTAAGAGGCGGCGTAAGCTATCAGCACGCTAAAAACGAACTGCAAACCAACGCCAACCTCGACACATGGAACTTTAACTACGGCGGAGAGCTTAACGTAACCCTCCCGTGGAACATGCAACTCTCAACAGACATTCGCATGAACTCGAGAAGAGGCTACGCAGACCATTCAATGAATACGAACGAACTTATATGGAACGCGCAAATTGCGCAAAGCTTCCTCAAAGGCAACGCAGCCACTCTGTCGCTTCAGTTCTACGACATACTTCACAACCAAAGCAATGTGTCGCGCTCTATAACGGCTCAAATGCGTTCCGACTCCTGGAACAACAGCATTAACTCCTACTTCATGCTTAACTTCATATACCGTCTGAACATCTTTGGCGGAAAAAACAACGCAGGAAGCAATGAAGGAGGTCCGAAGTTTGGCGGACCGGGAAGGGGACCGGGAAGAGGAGGATTTGGAAGACCGGGCGGAAGAAGATAATCCCATATATCAATCAACAAATGCAGTAAGAAGCCATATTTCTTGCTGCATTTTTTATTTTTGCATGGGATTTCTTATGTTTTTTACAAATTTTATGCTTCAGAAAAAGAAAATTCTATATATTTGCATTGTGGTTTGCAACACCACACGTATTAGCGTCATGAAAACAAAACGCGAATTTTAAAGTATTTGGAATTTACACTTCCTTTCATAGCAATTTTTTGAGATGCCGGTAGTTGTGAAACTGCCGGCGTTGTTTTTTCTGCGCAACACATCCCTACTTTTCGGATTTTTATAACTTTGCACATAAAGATTGATACTTGTCCGCAGAAATCATCACCTTACACATAGAAACAAATACCTAACATACTGAAGTAAATACCTTGCACACAAAAACATATAAAGCACCATGCTCACCACCTACGTTATATTCCGAATAATAACCGTTCTGTATTTTCTCGTAGTGGCTGCCACGATTCTGGTAGTTATTCTCGAAAAGAGACAGCCTGTTAAAACTATGGCGTGGACGCTTGTGCTCATTGCTCTTCCCGTTGTGGGAATTTTGTTGTTCTATTTTTTCGGGCAGGACATAAGGAAAGAGCGTCGCTTTCAGCGTCGCGAGATAAATCAGATGAAACGTAAGGATTTGGCAAACTATCTTCCGCACGACAATGCCCGAATACCTGAAAGCTGCAAGCCGCTTGCCACATTCTTTCTCAGACGAAATTTTGCCCCTCCCTTTTTGCTTGGCACCACCAAAGTATTTCAGTGTGGCGAAGACAAGTTTATTTCGCTTCTTAAAGACATTGCCAATGCCAAGGAGCATATAAATCTCGAATATTTCATTTTTGAGGGCGATGCCATCGGACGTATTGTAAGCGATTTCCTCAAAGACGCAGTAAAGCGTGGGGTTGTGGTAAGAATTATGTACGATGACGTGGGCTGCTGGTCGGTTAAAAACAAATTCTACAACGACATGAGCGCAGCGGGAATAATTGTGAAAAGTTTCATGCCCGTCAGATTTTCGCGCTTCACCCGTCGCGTGAACTACAGGAACCACAGAAAAATTGCGGTAATAGACGGTAAAATAGGATATATAGGAGGCATGAACATTGCCATGAGATATCTTTACGGCAGAAACGGAGAAGGTTGGAAAGACATGCACTTGCGGCTCACGGGAAGTGCCGTATACGGACTGCAACAAACCTTTGTGGCCGACTGGTATTATAACTGCAATGAAATGCTTGCCACCAGCGGGTTCTATCCCCAAACAAAAAACGAAGAGAGTGAACACAGGGGATGCCTGCAAATAGTTACCGCATCACCGGCATCGGAATTACCATATATAATGAACGGCTTTGTATGGGCAATAATGAATGCGCGAAAATATTTTTACCTCACCACTCCTTACTTAATGCCCACGGAACAAGTTTTGAACGCCATTCAGGTGGCGGCATGTGCCGGAATTGACGTGAGAATCATGGTTCCCGCAAAATCGGAGCATTACTGGATAAAAGCAGCAAACGAATCTTACTACGGAGACGTTCTCAAAGCCGGCGCAAAGGTTTACGCCTACGGACCGGAGTTTATACACGCCAAATATTTTGTTTGCGACGATATGCTTTGCACTGTCGGTTCCACCAACACAGACTTCCGCAGTTTTGAAGACAATTTCGAAGCCAACGCATTTATTTATGACGAGAAGCTCGCGGTTAATCTTAAAAACAGATTTGAAAACGACCTGCGCTCATGCGAGTTTATCAGTCGCAGACGCTGGAAAAAGCGCAGCAAAATACAAAGAGTAGCCGAAAGTTTTGTAAGAATCGTGTCGCCGTTGCTTTAATTTCCGCGCGTTTCTGCAAAAAGTCTTAGGTTTCTAAATATATTTTCCCTCATTACAGTTATCTTGCTACTCTTCACAGTTTTCCTCGTCCTCTTCATAGTTATCTTCGCCCTCCGATGCCACATAAAATTTTGCCACGCCCTTTATTGCATCGCCATGTCCCTTCAAAGCCGCAAACGAACCGAACTGTGCCGCACGGGCAGCCATAGACATGGGCGGATGTCTTTTCGACACATGATGCGGAAGGTTTATTATTTCTTCATATTTGTTGTTCATGCCTTGTGTCCCCCTATCTGTGCGTTTCTTTCCATTGCCGTTGCCCCGTCATCAAAGTCCAGACCTTTCAGAAGGGCATTGTTTCCATACGTTTTCCTTATGCGCAGCACGGCTTCCTGCACCTTTCTTTCCTTATCAAGTGCTGCTTTTTCCTTTTCCCTTTCCGCCACAACGGCATCGTAGTCGCTGAAAAGATCAAGCTCCAACGGTTTTTCACTGACGGCTTCCCTGCTGTTTTCGTCTATCACGTGCTCTGCCGTAAGGTTCATGCGCCTCACCAAAAGCCCCGCATCGGCAATTCTTTCAAACAGCGCGGTTACGGCATCGGTCATGAGTTTTGCCGAAGAGGTGAATCTCCCCAAGCTCTCCGTTCCGTGAGCCGACTTGGGCACTTTTCTGCCGTAACGGTCAAACTTTATTTCGCCCTTATAGCCCGATACAGGAGTGTTGTTTGTCAAACTTTCGGCATCATAGCCTATGGTCAGCGTCAGACGGTTTGTTACCTTGTGCTTGTCAAGCAGTTCGAGTGCCATTCCCTGTGCCATTTCCCTCACAACCACTCTTGCTTTCATAAAGGTGTACGGACATTTCAAAACCTGCCCACGACTCATGGAATTTGTCTCGGGTTTGTAAGCCTTTACGGCTTCTATTGTGCAAGGTTCCCATCCCCATGCGTGGTCAATGAGCAGTTCGGCGTTCACACCGAAGAGTTTGTAGAGCAGTTCCTCGTTTTTCTCGGACTGCCAAGCCACATCGCCCATGGTATACATGCCATACGTCCCCAGTTTCTCCGCAGTGCCCTTGCCCACACGCCAAAAATCCGTAATGGGTCTGTGATCCCACAGCGTATGCCTGTAACTCATTTCGTCAAGTTCGGCAATGCGCACCCCGTCTTTGTCGGCAGGAATATGCTTTGCCACAATGTCCATTGCCACCTTTGAAAGAAAAAGATTCGGACCTATACCTGCCGTGGCTGTTACGCCTGTTGCCGAAAGCACTTCGCGTATGAGTTTCATGGCAAGTTGGTGAGCCGTCATCTTGTATATGCCCAAATATTCCGTGGCATCGATAAAAACTTCATCAATCGAGTAAACGTGTATGTCTTCCGGGGCAATATATTTAAGATATACGGCATAGACCCTCGTGCTATAGTCAATGTAACGTTTCATCCCGGGTTGCGCCACAATGTATGAGAGTTCCAGTTCGGGGTGAGCTTTCAGCTCGGTATCGTCATAGGATTTGCCCGAAAACGCACGTCCGCCGTTGCGGCACAAACGCTCATAGTTCACGGCTCTTACCTTTCTCACCACCTCAAAGAGCCTTGCCCTGCCGGCTATTCCGTAACTTTTGAGCGACGGCGACACTGCAAGGCAAATGGTTTTTTCGGTACGGCTTATGTCGGCTACCACAAGATTTGTGGTGAGCGGGTTGAGATTTCTCTCCACACACTCCACCGAAGCAAAAAACGACTTCAGGTCTATGGCAATATATGTGCGCCGGCGTTCCCTAACCATGTTTTTCCATCCGTTCAGCGTTTCAACCATTCGCGTCTCTCGCCTGCGTCCATTCTTTCTATGGCATAACGCAGAGTGGTCCGTGCCATTTCGTGGCAATGAGCCTCGAGATACGTGCGAAGCACGTTTATTTCTTTCTTGCCCACCTCGCGCAGCATCCAGCCCACCGCTTTGTGAATCAGATCGTGCGGATGGTTCAAAAGTTTCGAAGCCATGCGCAAAGTGTCATCGTATTGCCCCACCCTTATGAGTGCAGACGTGGAGACTATGGCTATACGCTGTTCCCACAAATTGCTGCTTTCGGCAAGACTGTCCAGAATTTCGCGCGAGGGCATGCCGCCGTTTTCATCGGGAAAGAGCAGCCATTTGCCAAGAATTCCTCCGCATGAAAGGTCTACAAGGTCCCAATTGTCGGCACAAGGCGCATGGGCAATATAAAAGCGCGCTATTTCGGTGCGCCGCGCCGCATTGCCGTTAACATTTCGGTGTGTGGGCAGGGCGCGGCGCATTTCCTCCACAAGCAGCAGGAAACCGCAGAGTCTTATTTCGTGCCACGGCGAACGCAGAAGTTTTTCAACCTCCCCCAAAGCCACGGTGCCATACGCTTCCCGCGCCACGGCGCGAACCGCAGGCACTCTTATGCCGAGAAACTTGTCGCCCTCGCCATATTCTCCCTTGCCGGTTTTGAAAAAACGCATCAGTATGCGGCTCTGCGCCTCGTTGCGCATGCCGAGCATGGTTTCGGTAATGTCGTTAGCCGTTGTCATTTTTCTTTCAATTAAAATTTTCTTTCCGCTTCGGGTTGCTCCGGTATTTGCGCTGCACGCCGCCACCGGTAAGACTGATGCAAAGATAATGTTTTCCCGCCACGCCGCCATTACGCCGTATGCGCATACAATCCCCGAGCTTTCAAAAATTCCGCCAAATACCCGCCGCCGTCAAGAAACCAGGAAACTCCGCGTAAGTCATTGACATCCAAACAGTTGAGTCCTTATTTCTGTTGGCTGTATAAGTTATTGTTAATCAGATTCTTATCATAATCAAAAATACAAGGCACTTATTTCAAAATAAGTGCCTTGTATTTTAAAATATGTGCCTTATGTTTTTTGCAACAAGCCATGTGTTTTTTTCGGTGTGCACATTCACTTTTTCTTTTTTGCATATCGCGGCAAATAAATTCACCATTTATACATCAAAACCTCACAAAAAATAATATTCGCGCCACCAAATCGTTTTTTATATGCGGCTTTAGCTTTCAGACATGCAAAATATATAAGTTTCAACGTGCCTACTGCGAATTTTGCCACCTCATACATTTATTTTAACTTTGCATTATTGTACATATATGACATAATGGAAGACAGTAACAAATATCCGCTCTTATCGGCAATAGACTATCCCGACGATCTCCGCCGTTTGAAACTGGAGCAACTACCGCAACTTTGCGACGAGTTGCGCTCATTCATGATAGACTGTCTTTCAAAAAATCCCGGACACTTCGCCTCAAGCCTCGGAGTTGTGGAACTCACCGTTGCGCTTCACTATGTGTTCAGCACTCCCTACGATCGTTTGGTGTGGGATGTGGGACACCAGGCTTACGCCCACAAAATACTTACCGGTCGCCGCAAACGTTTTTCAACCAACAGGCAGTTTGGCGGTCTGCGTCCCTTTCCCTCCCCGCTCGAAAGCGAATACGACACCTTTACAAGCGGACACGCCTCAAACTCAATATCCGCCGCGCTCGGCATGGCTGTGGCAGCCGAAAAAAAAGGTGAGGAATCGCGCCACGTGGTAGCCATAATAGGCGACGGAGCCATGAGTGGCGGATTGGCATTCGAGGGATTAAACAACGCATCAGCCACACCTAACAACATGCTCATAATTCTAAACGACAACGGAATGAGCATTGACCGCAGCGTGGGCGGAATGAGACAATACCTGCGCCACCTGCACACATCCACGGGCTACAACAGGCTGCGCTTCAAGCTGTCGCAACAGCTCATAAAGCTCGGATTCCTGAGCGACAGCCGGAGAAAATCCATAATACGCTTCAACAACTCGCTGAAGTCGCTCATAGCCAATCAGCAAAACATATTCGAAGGACTGAACATAAGATATTTCGGACCCATGTACGGACACGATGTCATAGAACTCGTTCGCACTCTGAGCGAAATAAAAGACATGAAAGGTCCGAAGCTGCTTCACATCCACACAATCAAAGGCAAAGGCTATCGCCCCGCAGAACTCGAAGCGGCAGCCTGGCATTATCCGGGCAAATTCGACAAAGCCACCGGCAATTTCATAAAAGAAGACTCCTCGGACGAAGGTCCGAAATATCAGGACGTATTCGGCGAAACACTTCTGGAGCTTGCCCGCAACAACGCCCGCATAGTGGGAATAACTCCTGCCATGCCCACGGGATGCTCTATGTGTATAATGCAAAAAGCAATGCCCGGGCGAGTGTTTGACGTGGGAATAGCCGAAGGACATGCCGTTACATTCTCGGCAGGACTTGCAAAAGACGGAATGATGCCCTTTTGCAACATCTACTCGTCCTTTGCCCAAAGAGCCTACGACAACATAATTCACGATGCATCCATTCTGAACGTTGACATGTGTCTTTGTCTGGACCGCGCAGGGCTTGTGGGACACGACGGACCCACACACCACGGAGCTTTCGACCTTGCATATCTCCGCCCCATACCGAACATTACCATAGCTTCGCCTTACGACGAACGCGAACTCAGAAACCTTATGTACACAGCCCAGATTCCTGGACACGGAGTGTTCGTAATAAGATATCCGCGAGGCAACGGTAATCTGAAAGACTGGCGATGCGAAATGCAGGAACTGACCGTGGGCAAAGGACGAAAGATGCGCGACGGAAAAGATATAGCCATACTGACCATAGGTCCGTTGGGACAAGTGGCGGCACAAGCCATAGAGGAAGTATGTTCGGAACATCCTGAAATATCTCCCGCCCATTTCGACATGCGATTCCTCAAGCCCATAGACAAAGACATTCTGGACTACGTGGGAGCGAACTTCAAAAGGGTAATAACCATGGAAGACGGTGTGAAAAAGGGCGGGCTCGGCTCGGAAGCAACCGAATTCTTCGCTTCGAGAGGCTATAAACCGCAGATAATAACCCTGGGACTCCCCGACAGCTTTGTGGAACACGGAAGCCCTGGAGAACTTTACAAAATAACCAGGCTCGACAAGCAAACAGTTGAGGACGAAATTCTAAAACCGCTGCCATGAGAATACTTATAGGGGGTGCCGGAGCCGTTGGCGTACATCTTGCCAAACTGCTCTCGCGCGAAAATCACGACATTGTTTTGATAGATACCAACGAGACACGTCTGGCAAATCTTCAAAACGATTTTGACCTCATGACGGTAAATGCTTCGCCCACATCCATAGCCGCTCTCGAAGAAGCGGGAGCCGCCGATGCCGATTTGGCAGTGGGTGTAACCGAACACGAATCCGACAACATAGCTTTCTGTATGTTTGCCCACAGTCTCGGAGCAAAGAAAACCGTGGCGAGAGTCGATTCATACGAATACACAGCTCCGAGATACAAAGAGTTTTTCAAAGGCATAGGCATAGATTCCATGATCTATCCCGAAGCACTTGCCGCACAAGAAATCACCGATTCCATGAAACGCAGCTGGGTAAGACAGTGGTGGGAAGTGAAAGGCGGAAAACTTGTGCTTATAGGCGTGAAAGTAAGGAAAGATTCGAAAATTCTCAACATACCCCTCAAAAAACTTTGCGGTCCCGACGCGCCATATCACATAGTGGCAGTGAAACGTAAAATGGATACCATAATTCCTCACGGAGACGATGAACTTCAAAGCCAGGATGTGGTATATTTCATGACTACGCAAAAATATATTCCCTATATCCGTGAAATTTCCGGCAAAGACGACTATCCCGATGTGAGAAACGCCATAATTTCCGGCGGAGGTAACACCGCGATGTGCGTTGTAAGACAAATGCCGGACTATATGCGCGTGAAAATAATAGAACAGGACGAACAAAGATGCCGATACCTCACCGGACAATTCGACATAAACAAGCACGCAATGGTGATAAACGGCGACGGAAGCGACATATCACTTCTGCAAACCGAAGGAATACATACCACAGAGGCTTTTCTGGCACTGACAAACAACACCGAATCAAACATTCTAAGTTGTCTCGCCGCCAAAAGAATGGGCGTGAGGAAAACAATAGCCATTGTAGAAAACACAGACTATATTCCAATGGCGGAAAGCCTTGACATAGGCACCATAATAAACAAGCAAACCGTTGCGGCAAGTCATATATATCAGATGATGCTTAACGCCGACGTTACAAACGTTAAATGTCTGACTGTGTCAAATGCCGACGTGGCGGAATTCATTGTAAAAAAAGATTCGAAAGTTACCCGCAAGCCGGTAAAGGACCTGAATCTTCCCTCAAGCATAAACCTCGGCGGACTTGTGAGAAACGGTAAGGGAATGCTCATAAACGGTAACACCCAAATACAGGAAGGCGACGAAGTAGTTGTGTTCTGCATCGGAAATATTCAGAAAATAGAGAAATACTTTATATAAACAGAAAGTGAACGCTAAGATACTGACACGATTTACCGGAACGCTGCTACTGATAGAAAGCGTGGCGTTTGCCGTATGCTTCTTCGTATCGCTCGCATACGGCGATTCGGACATGTCAGCCTTTGCTGTGTCATTTATTATATCGGTTACGCTCGGTTGGTTACTGCGACGCTACGGCGACAAAACAAAAGTAGCACTTACACGACACGACAGTTTTGTGATTGTAACCTTTGCATGGTTGGCAAGTACGTTTGTGGGAGCTTTGCCATATATTCTGAGCGGAACGTTGCCCACTTTCACCGATGCGTTCTTTGAAACGATGTCCGGATTTACCACTACGGGGTCAACAATGATTGACGATATTGATTCGCAGCCTCACGGAATTCTTTTTTGGAGGTCTGTAACCAACTGGGTAGGCGGTTTGGGAATTGTTTTGTTTACTCTTGCAATTCTTCCGTCAAACGGAACGGGGGAGATAAAGCTTTTCGCGGCAGAGATGACCGGTCCAAACAAGGACAAACTTCATCCGCGCCTTAAGACAACACTTCATTGGCTTTGGTCAATATATTTATTGCTGACTATTCTCTGTGCCGTGGCTCTTTACATAGCCGGTATGGGAAAATTCGACAGCATCTGCCACGCATTCTCTACCACGGCTACGGGAGGATTCTCAACACATTCGAAAAGCATTGCGTTTTTCCATTCTCCTGCAATAGAATATGTGGAAACGATATTCATGTTTCTTGCCGGAATAAACTTTTCGCTCCTCTACGCATTGTTTTTCAGAAGAAAATTCAAGATGTTTCTTCACAATTCGGAGCTTAAGGCTTACACGCTTTCCGTTTTGCTCGCCACGGCATTCATTTCCGTATGTCTTTATTTCTATAGCGGATACAACACCTCCGACTCCATAAGAGAGGCATTGTTTCATGTCGTTTCCATAGGCACAAGCACAGGTTTTACATCCTCCAACTTCATGCAATGGATTCCCGCAACATGGATTGTACTCCTCATCCTAATGTTTGCGGGGGCTTGCGCAGGTTCCACAAGCGGAGGATTCAAAATGATAAGAATCGTGGCTTTATTCAAAATAACCGCGAACGAATTCAAATACATTCTTCATCCTAACGCAGTTATTCCCGTGCGTATAAACAGGCAAGTCATGAACTATTCAATGGAGCATACGCTCATAGCATTTGGCACGCTCTACATTCTGACCCTTGTCATAGGAATTCTTGCGTTCAACATCATGGGCATTCCTCTTATGGATGCCGTGGGAATATCAATGACATCGCTCGGAAACTCCGGTCCGGACATAGGAAGGGCTTACGGTATGCTCAATTCCTGGAACGGAATCCCAATGGCGGCGAAATGGCTGAGTTCTCTCATGATGCTTATCGGACGACTTGAACTGTTTTCCATAATCATTCTATTCACGCCAAGGTTTTGGAAAGACTATTAAAGAAAAAAACTTATGTATTCTACAATCAACATATCTTCTGACTGCGGACATATAGCTCCAATAAAGTTCACTCCCCTTTATAAACGGAAAATCTGGGGAGGCGAAAAAATTTTACCTTTCAAGGGACTGCCCGCAACCGAAAACCATATTGGCGAAAGCTGGGAAATTTCGGGGGTAAAGGGTGATGAAACCACCGTAAACGGAGGACCGTTTGACGGAATGCAGATGTCTGAGCTTACAAACCTCTTAAAGGAACGCCTGGTGGGAAAAAGAAACTACGAGGTGTTCGGAAATGAATTCCCTATACTCGTAAAATTCATTGACGCGGCTAAGGATTTGAGCGTACAGGTCCATCCCAACGATGCAATGGCTCGCAAATACGGCTTTCCCAACGGAAAATCCGAGATGTGGTATGTTGTTTCAACCAATCACAAGGCGCACATCATTTGCGGCTTCAAAAAAGACATTTCTCCCGCAGAATACAAAAAAGCAGTAGAAGACAATACTCTGCTCGACATGCTTCAGGACCACGAAGCCCATACAGGCGATTGTTTTTTTATACCCGCAGGAAGAGTTCATAGCATTGGCTGCGGAACTTTCCTCGTGGAAATTCAACAGACAAGCGACCTGACATACAGAATATACGATTACAACCGTCGCGACGAGAACGGAAAACTGCGCGAACTCCATACTGATCTTGCGGCAGAGGCTATTAATTTCAAAGTCGAGAACAATTATCGCACACAATACACTCCGCAGACCGACTCACCGGTGAAACTTATTGACTGCAACGTGTTCAAAACCAAAATATACGAGTTGACAAAACCTTACGATGCCGACTATTCCTCAACCGACAGCTTTGTGATTTACGTGGCATTCGGTGGAAACGCAACGCTGACCGATGACAGGGGAAACACCGTGGCTTTGAGCATGGGCGAAAGCATTCTGATTCCTGCCGAAACCGACAGAATAAAAATCACGCCCCAAGGCGAAAATTTCAAGTTTCTCGAAACCCACCTTTGAAAAGACTTCCCTAAAACCATAACCCATTAAAAATTTACGCTTATGAAGACCACTGGATTTTTCACAGCCATTGCCGTTGCAGCCATTGCTTTTTCGGCAATTTGTTTCAACTCGTGTAAAAGTGCAAGCGGCTCGGCATTGACCACCGACAGTATTGTCAAATCCTACAACTCCGACACGCTTGCCATTGCAAACCTCAAGATTGATTACCCGAAGGACGGCGGAAGTGAAATCCTTGATTCCGCGCGCGCGTATATATGTAATGAATTGGGCAAACACTTTATCGATGTTGACGAAAACGGAAAACCGCGCAAAACCAACGCTACTTTCAGCGGCGACATAAAAGACGGCAACGCCGTTGCCGAATTTTACGGTAACGCTTTCAAAAAAGAAATTTCCGACATGCGTAAAGCCGACACAATGTTGCCTTCTACCATAGGATATGTGCATGATGTTTCAATAAAGAAACTGTGCGACAGCGAAACTTTCGTTACATTCCTCACCACCGATTACTGCTTCCTCGGCGGGGCACACGGAAACGAAACCGTCATAGGCGCAACGCTTTCAAAAGACGGGGGACATTTGATTTCACAACCAGTGGATACAAACAAGGTAAAAGAACTTCAGCCGCTGCTGCGCAAAGGTTTGGTGAAATATTTCTCAAGTCAGGACAGCAACATCAATGAAAACAATCTCACGGACTTTCTTTTCATTGACGGCAACCTGATTCCCATGCCTGCAACAAGTCCTTATTTCACAGCCGACGGCATTGTGTTCACCTACCAACAGTATGAAATTGCGCCCTATGCGGCGGGGCATCCCTCGTTCACCCTTTCCTACAAAGACGTGGCTTCGTACCTCACAAAAGAAGCGTTTGAAGTTGCCGAACCTTTCCTAAAGAAATAACAGTTTCAAGGACAAACAAAAATCCTCCCCGCCATGAAATCAACCATATTTGCAACAGCGTTAATGATGTTAGCTTATGCAGCCGGCGCAAAAGCGCAAGACAAAGTAAGAATAACTGTAATTCCGCCCGAAAACGGAACTATCACAGTTTCTCCCCAACTTCCGCCCGACTGCATGGTGGAACGCGGAACGAAGCTCACCATACGCGCGGCGGCAAACAAGGGTTATATGCTCGACGGTATATATGCCGCAGCCGACCAGCCCTATAAATACTACAACGAGTGCTGTGCTCCCGAGAGTCTGCTTGTTGCCGACAAAGCCATGGAAGTTGGAGTGTCGTTTCTGCCCCAAAAGACATTTTCAAAAATCCGCATCACGAATAACGTTGCCTACGCCCGCCCGGGAAATAAGACTTTGAAATACGACGTGTTCGCTCCAAAGAAAGCCAAAAACCTTCCGTGCGTCATCATTGTGCACGGCGGAGGCTGGAGTTCCAACACCGAGGACATCATGCGGGGCATGGGGCGCGAGCTTGCAATGACAGGGAAATTTGTAGTGTTCAGCATTGACTACCGATTCATCCGAAACGGCGACGGGTCTGACGTGCCGGTGGAGATGTACCAAATCATAGAAGACGTTTACGGCGCAATAGCCCACATTATGGAACATGCCGCCCTCTATGGCGGAGACGCCACAAGACTGTTCGTTACCGGCGACAGCGCAGGCGGTCATCTTTCGGCAGCAGCCATTAACTTTGCCAACTTCATAGGCGACGGCGGCTATGGAAGCAGCTACGGAATTTACGAGTTCAAGCCTACATACATTCCACAGGGCAAGACAACCGCGCAAATACGAAACGAGATATGCCAATCGCTCCTCGGCGCGGTGCCTACCTATCCCGTGCTCACCGAAAACGCTCTCATGCGTTTTTACAACTCCGATTTCGAAAAAATTCGCCACATCACACCCATTTGCTTCATTCCCAAAGTCACGGAACGCCGTGTGCCGCAACTCATAATTCGCGGCACACAGGACGGACTCATCACCGACACGGACATGCAGAACTATTGCAAAGCCATGACCGATGCAGGACAGGAAGTGAAGTACTTGCAAGTGGGCGGAATAGGACACGCATTTTTTGACTGGCGACATGACGCGCGTTCACAGGAAACTTTTGACCGCTATGCCCGTCCGCAAATAAAAATAATGGTTGACTTTTTCGAGGACATACTTTCAAAGAAAAAGTAAGTTCCCGGGCAAAAACTCCAAGCCCGTAACAATCAAGCAATTACACCAATTTAAGTGTCTTTTGTAAGTTGTTGTTTATCAAAAACTTATAAATCGCAAAAATACAAGCCATATATTTTAAAATACAAGGCACTTATTTTAAAATAAGTGCCTTGTATTTTTTACGATAAGCCATGTGTTTTTCGGAACGTGCCGAAAAAACCGAAATTCACCCCATTTCCACTTCACGAAAAACACGATTTCCGGCACGAAAACCCTACTCGTGCACGGAATTAATTACCTCGTACTCCCGGCGCACCTTATGCGGCAGTTTCTTCACCACCTCGGCGTAACTGTGGCGCACAAGTCCGCAGACAAACGCATCCTCCAAATGCCCGTCAAGGTTCACCTGATTCCAATACCTCTTGTTCATGTGCCAAGCCCCCGAAATTTCGGCATGCTCCTCGCGAAGTTGCAAAGCATAGTCGGGATTGCACTTCAAAGAAACCATATCGGGACGGTCAAGGTCGGTCATGGCAAAAATCTTTCCCACCACACGAAACACGAGGGTAGTTTCATCAAACGGAAAATCCTCCGTAGCCAACGGCAGCGAAAGACAATACTCACGAAGAGACTCTATATTCATAAAAAAATGATTATATTCGCACTGACAAAGTTACACATTATGCACAGACAATACATCCGTGGCATTGAATTTGTTCCCTTACAAAAAGAAAAGGTATCACTTAAAAATATATCGCTATGCTAAACAAAAAAATCGAAGAGGCAATAAACGCCCAGATAAACGCCGAAATGTGGTCGGCATATCTTTATCTTTCAATGGCTGCCCACTGCCATGCCAACGGAAATCAGGGAATGGGTAACTGGTTTGAGGTACAATTTCAAGAGGAACAGGACCACGCAAAGATACTGTTCAACTACGTCATCCAACGCGGCGGGCGCGTGGAACTGAAACCCATAGACGCTGTGCCCACCGAATGGAAATCGCCGCTCGACGTGTTTGAAAGCACACTGGCTCACGAACAAAAAGTAACAGCTTTGATCAACAACCTCTACGCACTCTCAACAGCCGAAAACGACTACGCCACCCAAAGCATGCTGAAATGGTTTGTGGACGAACAGGTGGAGGAAGAGGAAAACGCCCAGAACATCATTGACAACCTGAAGATGATAAAAGACAACGGTTACGGCTTGTACATGCTCGACAAAGAACTCGCCGCACGCACTTATGTGCAGGCTTCTCCCCTCGCAGCAAAAGCATAACAACCCACATACTTAAAAAGAAAACAGAACCGACCCGAAAGCATCGGCTCTGTTTTTTTATATCTTCCCCTAAGCTGCGTAGCAAACCCATGCAAAAAAACATTTAGTCTTATATACAATAATTTGCCATTGCAAGGGTTTATAAATATAGCACATCATGAAAGTATCAATAATAACAGCCACATTCAACAGTGCCGCCACGATAGCCGACACACTTGAATCCGTACTCTCGCAAACCTATGCCGACATAGAATACATTGTAGTTGACGGCGATTCGCGCGACAACACAATGAACATAGTCAACTCATACGCCCCGAAATTTGAAGGACGCATGAAAATAGTAAGCGAAAAAGACAACGGAATATACGACGCCATGAACAAAGGCATTCGCATGGCTACGGGAGACATTGTGGGCATACTCAACTCGGACGACTATTTCACATCGTCCGATGTGGTGGGAAAAATGGTGGAAGCGTTTCCGCCCGAAGCCGATGCCGTTTACGGCGACGTGCATTTCATACGCGACAAACGCCCCAACGTGGTTGTGAGATACTACAGTTCGCGCCTCTTTCGCCGCTTCATGCTCCGCTTCGGCTTTATGCCCGCCCACCCGTCGCTCTACGTTCGCCGCGAAGTGTTTAAGCGCGTCGGACTTTACAAGACCGACTATCGCATAGGCTCCGACTTTGAAATGGTGGTGAGAATGTTTCACACCTTCGGCATTAAAACACAATACATACCCCTCGATTTCGTAACAATGAGAATGGGCGGCACAAGCACACGCAACATTGCCAGCCGCGCAATACTCCTGAAGGAAGACACAAGGGCATGCCGCGAAAACGGAATACTTACAAACAAATGCGTAATGTCGTGTAAATACATTTTCAAACTGATGGAATACCGTCCCGGAGTATTCCTGAGATGAAGAAAACCAATGTCAACCAACATACAAGGCAAACGGTCCCTTTCGGGACCGTTTTTGTGGCAAAAAGTGAATATATAAAGAAAAACATCCGTTATTTCCGCCTTATATCAAGTGGTTACGAGAATAATTTAGTAAATTTGTGCGCTTATTATAGCAATAAGCATTTATTGACGCAAGAAGAAAACAATAAAAGAAAGAGATTTTTAGATGAATGTTATCAAGAAAACTGTTTCTCTTCCCGATGGACGGGAGATTAGCATAGAAACAGGTAAATTGGCAAAGCAAGCCGATGGTGCAGTAATGCTCCGAATGGGAAATACAATGCTCCTCGCAACGGTTTGCGCCGCACAAGACGCAGTTCCCGGCACAGATTTTATGCCTTTGCAGTGTGATTATAGAGAACGTTTCTCGGCTGCGGGACGTTTTCCCGGTGGATTTACAAAACGTGAGGGACGTCCCTCGGACTACGAGATTCTTACGAGCCGACTTGTGGATCGTGCGCTCCGTCCTTTGTTTCCCTCAAACTACCACGCCGAAGTTTATGTAAACATAATGCTTTTCTCTGCCGACGGCGTGGACATTCCCGACGCTTTGGCAGGTTTTGCTGCATCGGCAGCCCTTGCAAGTTCCGACATTCCCTTTGAAGCTCCGATTTCCGAGGTACGTGTTGCACGCATTAACGGAGAATACGTGATAGATCCTACTTATGAACAGATGAAAAATGCTGATATGGACATCATGGTGGGAGCTACCGAAGAAAACATCATGATGGTGGAAGGCGAAATGGATGAAGTTTCCGAGCAAGACCTTATTGGCGCGCTCAAGGCGGCACACGAAGCCATCAAACCCATGTGTCGTTTGCAAAAGGAACTTTCCAAGGAGCTCGGCACCGATGTTAAACGCGAATACTGCCACGAAGTTAACGACGAAGAGCTGCGCGAGGAAGTACGCAAAGCATGCTACGACAAAGCATATCAGATTACGCTCGAAGGAAACCGGGACAAACATGCACGCGAAGACGCATTTTCACAAATCCGCGAGGACTTCAAGGAAGAATATGCCGCTGCTCACACAGATTTGAGCGAAGACGATCTTGAAGAAAAGAATTCTCTCATAGACCGTTACTATTACGATGTGGAGCGCGATGCCATGCGTCGCTGCGTTCTCGATGAAAAACGCCGCCTTGACGGTCGCGGTTATGCCGACATCCGTCCCATTTGGTGCGAAGTCAGTCCTCTTCCCGCTCCTCACGGCTCTGCCATTTTCACTCGCGGAGAAACACAGGCTCTTGCCACATGTACGCTTGGCACAAAGCTCGATGAAAAAACCATTGACGAAGTTCTTGACCAAAGCACCCAACGTTTTCTCTTGCACTACAATTTCCCGCCATATTCCACGGGTGAAGCCAAAGCCCAGAGGGGTACCGGTCGCCGCGAGATAGGACACGGTCATCTTGCATGGCGTGGTTTGAAGGGTCAGATACCCGAGAATTTCCCCTATACGGTGCGTGTGGTGAGCGACATCCTCGAATCGAACGGTTCTTCTTCCATGGCAACCGTTTGCGCCGGCTGTTTGGCATTGATGGATGCGGGTGTTCCCTTGAAGAATCCCGTTTCCGGAATTTCCATGGGTCTCATCAAAAACCCGGGAGAGGAAAAATACGCAGTTCTTAGCGACATTCTCGGCGACGAAGACCACCTTGGCGATATGGACTTCAAGACTACGGGTACACCCAACGGTCTTACCGCAACGCAGATGGATATAAAATGCGACGGACTTTCATACGAAATCCTCGAAAAGGCACTAATGCAGGCTAAACAGGCACGTGAGCACGTTTTGGGCGAGATGTTGAAGGTTCTCGACAAACCTCGTGCCGACTTCAAGCCGCAGGTTCCGCGCATAGAAGCATTCGATATTCCCAAGGAATACATCGGCGCAGTGATAGGTCCTGGCGGAAAAATCATTCAGGGCATGCAGGAAGAAACCGGAGCCACCATTACCATCGAAGAAACCGACGGTGTGGGCAAAGTTCAGGTTTCCGCACCCAACAAAGCAAGCATTGACGCAGCTGTTGCCAAGATACGCGCCATAGTAGCCATTCCCGAAGTTGGCGAAACCTACGAGGCTAAAGTCGTAAGCATCATGCCCTACGGCTGCTTTGTTGAATTCATGCCGGGCAAGGAAGGTTTGCTCCACATAAGCGAACTTGATTGGAAACGCTTTGACACTGTTGAAGAAGCAGGCATACACGAAGGCGACAAGATCAGTGTGAAACTTCTCGACATCGATGCAAAGACAGGCAAATTCCGTCTCTCTCATCGCGCACTCCTTGAAAAGCCCGAAGGTTACGAAGAACGTCCGGCACGTCGCTCGCGTCGTGATCCGAGAGGTGATCGTCGTGAAGGCAATGAGCGTCGCGAACGCCACAACGGACCGCGTCATGAGCGCGGAGAGCGTTTTGAGCATAAAGACAACGAAAGCGCAGAGCCTCAGAACAACGAAACTCAGGAATAAACACATTCTCAAAATAAGCAAAAGCCGTCCCCCGAAAAGGACGGCTTTTTGTTTTCATCCCTAACTGCGATTTTTTCAAGCTGCCCTGCGTACAATTCATTCGACAACCCGGACAAACTCGCACACATATATTTCTCCCCACTAATTTTTCCTGTCCTATGTGTTTGCAAAAACGCTTTTGACTGCCGCCTCCCCACTCCTTCCGAATCCGTCACATGCAACTTTTATGCACATAAGTTTTCATTTCCGCCATATTTGTTCCGAGCAAAGGCACAAAGAGTGCGTTTTTGCATAAACCTCTAAAAACCAGAATTTTACATCAAATTTTACAACTTCTATAAGTTGCTGAAAGACAAAGATTTATTCTTGCAAAAAATACAAGGCATTTATTTCAAAACATAAGGCATATATTTTAAAATACATGGCTCGTATTTTTTGCGATTTCCCTTGTATTTTTTCGAATGTGCCATACGGAACAAAACAACCCTGCATATTTCCGTAAAATATGCAGGGTTTATGATTTCAGAATCCCATGTTCCGCAGAATATCGGCGGAGGATATTCAATTACGTTCCATAGCTGTTGTTTTCGTAGCAATGCCTGCGGCATACAGTGCCCGACAAGAAAAACTATTTCACAAGTATATTAAATGTTAGCCACGCTCATAATGTCGGCAAAGACTCCGGCAGCCGTAACATCGGCTCCCGCTCCGTAGCCTTCAATGTGCATGGGATATTCGCGGTATCTCTCCGTTGTGATGAGTATCACATTGTTCGAACCTTCAAGATGGAAGAACGGATGATTCTTATCTACCGCCACAAGTCCCACGGATGTTTTTCCGTTGTCCAGACGTGCCACATAACGCCAGCGTTTACCCTCTTGCTCAAGTCTCATACGCTTAGCCTCGAAGTCCGCATCGAGTTCGGGAAGACGCTCCAGAAATTCGTCGAGCGGCATATTCATGAATTCTTCGGGTATGAACGGTGTGGCAATCACATCCTCTATGTCAACACGATAGCCAGCTTCGCGTGCAAGTATGACGAGTTTGCGCATAACGTCCTTACCGCTCAAATCAATCCTCGGATCAGGTTCGCTGTAACCGGCTTCGCGCGCCATTTGTACGGCTTTGCTGAACGACGTTTCCTTTGAAACTTCGTTGAAAACAAAGTTGAGCGTTCCGCTGAGCACTGCCTCAATGCAGAGAATCTTGTCGCCGCTGCCCGTAAGGTCGTTAATGGTATTGATAATGGGAAGTCCTGCGCCAACGTTGGTTTCAAACAGATATTTCACACCTTTCGCACGCGCAGTGTCCTTAAGTTTCCTATAGTTCTCGTATGGCGAAGATGCCGCAATCTTGTTTGCAGCCACCACACTTATGTTGTTCTCAAACAAAGTCTGATAAAGCCCCGCCACATCCGCACTCGCCGTGCAGTCAACAAACACCGAGTTAAAGATGTTCATACCGAGAATCTCGCTTTTCAGTCGTTCTATGTCGCTCTTACCACCCTCTTTCAGGGCTTCTCTGTAGTTTTCGAGCACAATGCCGTCGCGATTGAAAACAGCGTTGTGTCCGCTTGCAATACCAACCACATTGAGCTGCAAACCACGGGTGCGCATCAGTTTTTCACGCTGCGAAGCTATCTGCTCAAGCAATTTCGAGCCAACAGTTCCCACACCGCACACAAAAAGGTTGAGAACCTGATACTCGCTAAGGAAAAAGCTGTCGTGAATAACATTAAGCGACTTGCGCAAAAGGTCGCGAGCCACGACAAAAGAGACATTGGTTTCGGTAGCTCCCTGTGCCATAGCCACGATGTTTATTCCGTTTCGCCCCAAGACCCCGAAAAGTTTTCCTGCAACGCCCGGCGTGTGCTTCATTTTATCACCTACTACCGCCACAGTGGACAAATCGCTGGTAAGAATAGCCGGATTCATCGCGCCCATTGCTATTTCTTTTGCAAATTCCGCGTCCAAAACCCTGCGAGCTTTCTCACCGTCATCATCGGTTACGCAAAGACTCGTGCTTGCCTCCGATGAAGTTTGCGCCACAAGAAACACGCTCACGCCGTTGTCGGCAAGAGTGGAAAATATTCGGCGGTTCACACCAATCACACCCACCATCGACGGTCCGCTAACGGTTACGAGGCTCGTGTTCTTTATAGACGAAATGCCTTTAATGGCTCGTTTGTCGTCAATAGGTCCTTTGTGTATTATACTTCCGGGAGCTTCGGGGTGGAAAGTATTCTTCACGTAAATGGGAATTCCCTTTACGCGCACGGGATATATGGTGGGCGGATAAATAACTTTGGCTCCGAAGTTACAAAGCTCCATTGCCTCGTTATATGAAAGCTCGTCAATTGTATAAGCATTGGGAATGACTCTCGGGTCTGCGGTCATGAATCCGTCCACATCGGTCCAGATTTCAAGAGCAGCGGCATCGAGAGCGGCTGCAACTATTGAAGCCGTGTAGTCAGAGCCTCCGCGACCGAGATTGGTGGTTTCGCCGTCGTTGAGGTCGCTTGCAATGAATCCGCCAATAACCGCAGCGCGCGGCATGGGCGAGAAAGTTTGGCGCACAAGGCGCAGCGTGTTGTCAAAATCCACGAGGTTGCGGTTTTGGCGGCGTGTGGTTTTTATGAATTCCCTCGAATCAAACCACTTGGCGTTATCAATGAGTGCCGAAACTATTTGCGACGATAATCTCTCGCCGTAGCTTACGATGACATTTGCTGTTTTTTCGGTCAGGTCGCGTATGAGATACACGCCGTGGTATATGCTGCGCAGCTCATCGAACAATTCCTCCACCTTTTCGCACAGTGCGTCGCGCACAACGCCGTCGGGAATCACGGCATCTATCATGTTGCGGTGGCGTTCAATCATTGCGTTGAACTCATTGCGATAAGCAGCGTTTCCGTCAGATGCCAGTTTGGACGTGGCTATCAGTCTGTCGGTTATTCCGCCCAACGCGGAAACCACAACTATTACCGGCTCGTCAATAGCCTCTACTATTTTTTTCAGATTAAGGATGCTCTCTGGCGAACCTACGGATGTTCCTCCGAATTTAAGTACTCTCATTTCCTTTTATATGTCATATTGGCGGCAGTGCGCCTCACTTTTGGCGCAAAATTACTTATTCCCCATAAACTAATGGCAGTAAATTTTACTTTTTTAAGCATGTTCTCCCTCAATATTTGCCGATTAACAAGGCTGACAGACAAAAGAAATGTTTCGGGCTTTGCGGAATGCCCCACATTCGGTGAAGGAACCGGCATCCGGAGCCTATGGGAAAGTCTATGCCGTGAATGTTTATTCATACCCGTCATCGTCTCCCGAGACCGGCACACAGCTTTACGGGGATGGTCGAAAAGGGCGCGAAAAAGGCTTTTCGGAGAGGTTTTGCAAGTTGCTGTAAATCCGTTTATTATTTTTCGGAAAAAGAATGACTAAAAAAGCAAAAAATAGCAGATTTGGGCTTTTGTTTTGAGTTTCAAGTGGTTGTGGCAGTTGTTGGCTTTAAGTGACGTTCGTGAGGAAATGCGAAAATAGCAGATTTGAGAAGTGGAAACGCTTTCAATTCATTACCTCAGAAAAACGCCCTAATGAGCTTTTTTAACGGTGTCGGTTCTTGTTTCTCCATTCTGCACAGGTTGTGAATTTGCCATGCAGCTCTCATAGTTTAATTTTGCACTGAACAAAAAGCAAACAATTATGAGAAGTACATTCAAGACAGTCTTCTATGTAAATGGAAGCAAGGAGAGAAACGGAATTGTCCCTA